>JAESFI010000034.1_pt1 | contig 272797 bp, 227 predicted proteins | sample 9269361 | NCBI WGS metagenome assembly JAESFI01 (sample SAMN14504119, study PRJNA617095) | algae metagenome | isolation source: Brasilonema angustatum HA4187-MV1 and co-occurring heterotrophs from moss... | place: USA: Manoa Valley, Honolulu, Hawaii | collected 2009-07-20 | reverse complement strand
AGTAGGACCTGAATCTGAGCATAGAGCGAAACCTCTGCGGCCCTGTAGGGAAGCCTACTTTGTTTACTTTTAGCAAACTAGCCAAATCTTGGAATTTTACCACACTGCAAACCTAAAGGGCGGCCCTGTCAAAGCTTTTTTTTGAGCACATCCTGAAGCATTTGTTTGTCTAGACTCAGGTCGGCCACTAGCTGTTTCAGCTGACGGTTTTCTCCCGCGCGACGTCCGCTTCCAACTGGCGTAATCGGTGCAGTTCGGCAACACCCAATCCGCCATACTTCTCCTTCCAATTGTAATAGGTAGCCTCGCTAATGCCCATTTTGCGGCATACTTCAGCTACGGCTACTCCAGTCTCAGCTTGCTTGAGCGCAAAGACGATGGCTCGGGCCACCCCGTTGCGCTTCGGTGAACTTGGTTTTCTTCATGACAATTGTCTGCTTGTTTAAGATACTACAATTGCCCGATTTTCTCTATTTTATACTGGAACGCTTTTCTGGGGGATGGTTGGAGTTAGATAAACCTTACTTTTTCCTGAAAAACAAGTATTGTGAAACTAACACTGAATTAAGACTCAAGGCCTTGGTAACGATGATCACGTTATCACCTGTTTCAAGCGGTTTGTATATCAAATAGTGGTACTGCACCCCGTTACCGGCCGATCTACTTGGTCTTATTACGACATAGCTTGCCAGTTTGTCCGATCTATGGGTAGTATCTCCGATCATCACGGATTTTAGTACAAAAGCCACATCTGCATTCTCCATATTCTCTTCTAGCTTCAAGCCGGGCTTATCTAATCCTGGCTGTCCGAGCCTCTCATAATTAGCCGAGTCTAGCTCAAAAGCGAACCCAGCCACATACCTCAAGCTATCACGGAGCGCAGGTGACGCTTTGGGTATTGTGGATCGATGTAGCTGAATCATTCTTTTTGCAGCTAGTTAGAATAAGAAGTATCAAAAAGGGGATCAGGGTATAGATGGTGTTTCGCATAGGTTGGATAGTTTCCATCAAATTTAGGACTTCTAACTTCATTAGCGTCAGCAATCCTGAGAGCAAGAGTCAATTCAGGCCAAAAGAGTTGGAAAACGGGTGACCATTGTTGCCATAAAGGACGAGTATATCCCTTTTAATGGTGTGGATAGAACACAAAAAAATCGCCCAGGCAAGCGCCCAGGCGGTTTAACTTTTCCAAATCTAGTTTATTCTAAGGTTGTCAAATCGGTTTCGAACTACTAAAAATGTTGGTTAACCACCTGGGTGTTGTTGTTGCCAATCTGGGTGTACCTGAAGGTTACCCCTACATTACCACCCTCCTGTACCAACGTTAAGCGGTTGTTGTAACCCTGCTGGGAACCATACGAGCCTGGATCACCGGCTAGGTTCAGCACCTGGTTGTTATTACCATTCTGGGTGATGTTAACCATGTTGTTGTTACCCACTTGCAGGAACCGGGCGAAGTTGCCCGAACCGTTCTGGACAATAGTCGCCATGTTGTCATTCGACGAAGTAGTGGCTCCTTGCAGTCCCTGCTGCACGAAGGCTACGTTATTCGAACCCGAAATCTGGCTGATCGACGCGATGTTACCAAACTGACCCTGGCCGTCGGCGTTTGAACCGGCGAATTGCAGGATGGTAGCCGAGTTACCCGTACCCGTCGAGGTCTGGCTGATGGTAGCCGAAGCCCGCTGGGAGTTAGCCGTCTGAATGATCAGGGCTTGATGCGCGTTGCCATTAGCTTGAGATACCGTAGCCGTGTTGAAGCGACCGTTTTGGAAGATGTTAGCGTTGTGGTTATCGCCCGAGGTTTGGGTAATAGTGCCGGTGTTATCATTAGCCACCGTACCCACCAAGGCTACTGGTGTACCGTTAAGCCCGTTCAGGGTAAAGGCACCACCAGCCGCGTCAGTGAACGTACCGCCCAGACCGCCTTGTTGCACCTTGGCTCTCGAGTTTATACCTGCCACCTGAGAGACGGTAGCCGTGTTACGGTTGGTCTGCAACACATCCCCTGCCGTTGCCGAGACGCCCTGGTTGATCACCGCAATCCCGTTGGTCATATTGGCCCCCTGGGTGAGGGTGGCCGTGTTATCCCGGCCATTGGCTTGGCCAGCCGTAGCCGAGTTCTGAGCCACCGTGGCTACTAGGTTCTGACCACTCTGCGCAATGGTGGCTACGTCTCCACTCGAGTAGGAGCCTGCTCCTTGACCCTGGTTGATGATAGCTGTAGCATTAGCAACGGCCGCGCTCTGGGTGATGGTGGCCTGATCCCGGTCACTAGCTCCCCCATTACCCTGTACAATCTGAGCACTGCTGGCCCCTACACCACTGGCTCCACTTTGGGTGATGGTGGCCGTGCTCTGGTTATCCGAGCCGCTGACGCCAGACCCCTGAGCGATGCTGGCGATTTGGTTGGTGGCCGACTGGTTGATAACCGCTTTGGAGCCAATAGCTTCCCCGCCAATTACACCTTGGGAGATCGTAGCCACAGTCTGCACCGCCGACTGATTGATGCGGGCGTCTACCCCATCAGCCCGGCCTGAAGTAGGAGGTGAGCCAAAAATGGCACCCTGATTGATGGTAGCCGTTACATTGCTGGCCGTCTGGGTGATGACGGCCGTGCTACCCACTGTTTCGGGGTTCACCGTCGAGCCGGGAAGCACAACATCCCCCGCATTGTTTTTACCCTGCTGGATCTGAGCGGTGGCATTGTTAACAGCGTTGCCAATCACGTTCTGACCCGTGAAGCCCTGCATCACCAGCGCCGTGTTGCTCACCGAGTTGTTAGACTGGTTGGAAGTGGCGGTGTTATTTGTACCATTCTGATAGGTTTCGGCTTTGTTCCGGCGCGAGTTGTTATTCTCGTTGATGATGGCCGTGTTGGCGGCTCCGATCTGAGAGATACCCGCGAAGTTACCGTCTTCACCCGGTGCACCGATGGTCGCTGATGTCGAGGTCGCTCCGCCACTTAGGCCGTTCGGCCCACCATTCTGGTTGATAGTAGCGCTGTTATTCGGACCACCGCTCTGGCCGATACCGGCCCGGTTGCCCTGAGAACCATCGTTCTGGTTGATAACTAGCGTATTAGCGCCAGTATTTGAAGGGGTGCCCTGGAAGGTGATGGCGTAGTTACCATAGTTGACCCGGTTGGGATCGCCAGCCGACTGAACCTGGCTGATGGTACCGGTCTGGTTTTGGCCAAACTGGTTGTGCTGGGCGAACTGCTGCTGACCCACCTGTTGGATGACCTGGGCGTAGGTCGTAGCGGCTAGCGCGAGTAGTGCGCTGCCGGTAAGAAAGAGTTTTTTCATTGGGAAAAGTTGATGCTTAAAATAAACTAGAACAAGGGTCAAAATTAACATATAAAAACCATTTCATAGTTAATCTTTTACCATCGCTTAATAATATGAAAATATGCTCTTACCTTGAAGGCTGTGTATACTAGCTGTGAAGAAAGAAGACAATAGTTATCACCCACTTATACTGCGCCTTGAAGGTCGTCAGGATTTGAGGGCTTGACTATAATAGTTGTCCCAAATCTGACTATTATCACGGTTTAGTAGACCAGCGTTTCATTTGGAGAAACAAATGCGCAGGAATTTTAACGGGGATAAAGTTAGCGGCCTAACCGGAAATGTGAGGTTGCCATTATTGCTTACGCTCATCAAGGATGCGACTAACCAGCAAAGCTATTTTGCTTTGGAAGGGCAACCGCAGGGGTAGTAGAACAGAGTTGCGATCCGCCATTAGGGGACCAAGTATCATGAATGGCGAAAAGCAGTATTTGTTAGGGATAAATTTACTTGTCAAGACTGTAAGACCAATAGTAGCAAGTCAAGACGATATTTGAAAGCCGACCATAAATACCCGTTCAGCGCCATACTTGACGATTATAAAATAACCTCGGTTCAGCAGGCTGTTGACTGCTTAGCCCTATGGGACATTGATAACGGACAAACCCTGTGCGAATCCTGCCACAGGAAAACGCCGACGTATGGAGCAAAAGCGACTCGGTATCGAAGGGTATAAAACAAAGCCCAGTCGCTAGTAATGACGGGCTTTAATTAGTTAATATTATATCAGTGGAAATTCTCGCAAGTTGACAACCAACAACTAGCTGCTACACTAGGTTGTCAATAGCGATAATGTGAAGAAACTGGCCGACGTGCCAAAGAAAGTATGAATAAGAAAGCCCGGCTGCAATCGACACCGGGCTTTACAAGTCTACTTATGAAACACTTTATTTACTGCTTGATCACTTTCACACTCTAGATCAAATATAGTTTCCCTTTTCTCATAAGCGTTATTTTGTCCAAGTTAGCCCGGCACATCACTACAAAACACGTTGCTAAAAATAAGTCAGTAGTGTTACCTGGCCAGCAGTCAGGTTGGGCTTTTACATGGCTTTGGACAGACCAAATTCAGAGTTATGTACGTGAGATTAAAACGGCCTGATAGTTAATCAGTCAGGCTTTTGTTAATCGAGACGATAGATTTCCTTTATGTTTTCTAATAATTTTATAAAGTCAATTTGTAGGTCGATCAATTGGCCCGAATGAACATCAAATACCCATCCATGAACCGTAAGACCCCGCTCCAACTGGGCTTTTTGCACTTCTGCCGTTTTAAGAACATTGATACATTGCTCTTCGACATTCAATTCTACTAATCTTTTGTAGCGCTTCTCTTGGTCTTCAATGCTATTTAATTCATCCCTATGCATTCGGTAGACGTCACGAATGTTTCTCAGCCATGGATTCAATATACCCATATCCGCTGATTTCATGGCTGCCTGAACACCACCACAATAGTAATGACCGCATACCACTATGTGATTTACTTTAAGATGGGCTACGGCATAGTTAATCACCGACATTACACCCAGGTCAGTGTTAGGAACCATATTAGCAATGTTTCTTAGCACAAACACTTCGCCGGGGGAGACGCCCATAAGCTCTTCGGCTGATACACGGCTATCTGAACAACCGATGTAGAGGATATCAGGAGTTTGCCCTTTGGAAAGATCACTGAAGTAATTTGGTTCTACATTGAGCTTCTTTTGAACCCAGTTTTGATTGTTCTTAAAGATTCGTGAAATATCCATTTTGTTTCCTTTGTGTTAATTTCTGATTTATTCTTCAGATCGTTATTAGATGAACTGAGCTAAACATGTTCTGTTCAATCAGGCCGAAGGCTTTAATAGGGCTAATTATACGGGCAGCCTGTCAGCAGAAATTGTATCATGCTATGCGTGTCTTGTAATTTAACCCTATTTTAATCAAGCCGAAAAGTAAGATAAAATTTCAGTTTTCTTACATCTACTCTTAAAGCTTTTTTACTGCACACAACCTGACTTTGTTTATAAAGCGGCCTTACCTGTTTAGACCGAAACTCATAGCTGCCCGATGTCTGAAACCCAACCAGGTTTAACTGCTCTGTATGAACTACGGTAGGCTCCTGCCGGTTTTGCCGGGTAGGCGAGTGCACGTTTTTGAAAAACTAATTCCAATTGTCAGCTCAGGCAGGATCTGCATAGAATCTTCTTTTATAGCCGGAATTATTTAAATTAGTTAAATCCAACAGCCTGCTACCAACGCACAGAACGGACCTAGGCCCCGTTTGTCGTGAAGCAGGAGTAGCTTAAGCTGGACGATTTCACTATTTAGTTTTTTAGTAGCTCACTTGATCTAGTAATCTGTACAGGCGTGCTCGCTCGGCAACCAGGTTATCTCGATGCCGAGCGAGCACGCCTTCCAACTGATCCAATAAGCCGAATCCTATGTGTCAGGGATGGCAGTGTATTGTTTACTCATCCAAGAAAAGTAGCCAATAAGGATAGAGAAATAGGGTTTTAAATGATCCCTACCGTCGCGGTATTTCCTGCGTCCTGTTGACTAGCTCCTGACGAGAAGGCATAGCTGTTGCCCCCACCAGCGGTGAGCGTCACCGTAGGTTGATTGGGTGTAATAGGGCCATTGTTGGCCAACGTGGGGTTCGGAGCAGTCGTATTGCTGGTAACAGTAGTTGTAGCCGTTGCTGAACAACCGTTAGTCGTATTGGTCACGGTGACGGTGTAGGTACCTTCGTTACTCACTGCAGCCGTATTCCCATTGGGCGTAGCCCCTGCACTGAACGCGTAAGTACCACCTCCTCCAGCGGTGAGTATGATTGTTCGGTTAGCACAGGTGATCTGACTACTATTGCTGAGTGTAGCGTTAGGAGCTGTGGTGTTGCTGCTTATTTGAGTAGTCTGAGTAGCAGTACAACTGTTGGCACCAGTAACGGTCACCGAATAAAGCCCATCGCTGCTAACGGTGGCCGTATTGCCATTAGGCGTGGCTTCAGGGCTAAAGGCATATGTGTTGCCACCACTGGCTGTTAAGGTAACCGTGCGATTCGTGCAGGTGATTTGTCCTGAGCTGCTTAACGTAGCCATCGGCGTAGCTGTGTTACTTTGCATAACAGTATTGGTTGTAGCGGTGCAACCACCCGGATTGGTAACCGTCACGCTGTAAGGGTCATCAGCCATTACGGTAGCCGTGGAGCCGTTATTGGTCGCGCCAGCGCTGTATTGGTAGGTGGCTCCGGCCAGGCCCCCGCCTGCGTTGAGGGTATAGGAAGCAATGTAGTGCTGATGAATGCGTTCGACGAGAGTCGCTATAAAATACCTCGCCCGACCAGCACCGGGCTTTGTCTTGCTAGAAGCAGTTGAAAGACTTCCTATTTCGAGTACATTTGATAATCTTCATTCCTGACCGGTATGACTTACTACGTTCGTTTGATGGGTTATAACCGCTGGCCTGTGCCTGCCTTTCTCACCTTAGGCCAGACACTATTCAGCAGGAGCCTCCGCAGTTTGAGCCCGATAAGCTCTGTAGAATTAACTTGATGAACCTGCCTACTGACATCGATACATGGCCTGAATTTGTAGTAGTCCGCACCAACAGCCGGCAGATTGATGCAGGTCAGGCTACGCTAGTCGAAGTGTTGTTGTGCTACTGACTGAGTGGCAGGAGTATGTTGAACCCTTGCAGACCTCATCGCTTAACTAATCCACTCCTGAATTAGCTTCTAAGCGTCGGCGCCATTCTAATCCCACAAGCCAGAGATAAACCCCAACCGCAGCTATATCTACAAACTTGCACACTACACCTAGTCTTCCTATTTATACAATTGATTCGCTAATAATTCCAGTTCATAAAATCAGTACTGGTAATCGGGCTGGCCCAAAGGCAATTTTGTCTCATACAGGCCAAAACAACAGCCTACTAATGAACCTTTACTGCTACAACTATGAACCTATTACGGACAATTAGCTTATTGACTGTGCTTATTTTGGGCTTGACGAATTGTAAAAAACCAGAGGTTCAGCCTCCTACTCCATCGGCAGGGACTTGTAAGTTTCAGGCTTATCAAGCAGGCAATGGTAGTAAGCAACTTTATGAATACAACCCAGCCGGAAAGATCACAAAGATGACTATTGAACTCCGGCCCGAAGGGGAAACTCCCCAAGTTTTTGTTTACCAGTTTGCTTATAGTAACAGCAACCAGATCTCAGGGGCTACTATTACACGTAATGGCCAAGTAGCTGGGGATTTGTCGTCTGGAGGAGGCATTGGTGATGCTGTCAAATTTACCTGGTCTGACAATCGGCTTGTTCGAGTGGTTGATATGTTACATGACAAACCTATGCTCACGACAACCCTCAATTACGATGGACAGGGACGAATTATAGGCATCAAAGGTGATGCTGATCCCGCCTGGGGCGATTCGTTTGAGAAAACCTTCGCTTATGAGGCCAATGGGGATAGCTACTATGTTTACCTCAATAAGAAAACTGGCATTAAAGACTATTATCAGGAAGACAAGGTTATTAATACAATCAAGCATCCACAATCGTTGTTAATCGCCAGCGGCTTACCCTTCGACATATTCTATTCGCACACCTGGCAGGAGTATGCCCTACAGGAATCAGTCGGGTATGATGTTGACGCAGCGGGGAAAATGTCTCAAGTTCAACTTACCCAAGCCAGTCAACATATGGCCAACAGTAATCAAATTCTAATCTCTCAACAAATCAAGGAGAACGGAAAAACACGTACCGCCAATTTTACCATGGATGGCTGTAACTAATCCTGGTGGATGTATGGCCGGGGTTTAAAGTGTTACCAATTAGGGAGCAGCACAATTACCTTCCACAATGCTTATTTTGCCGTTGGCTAAGTCGTTAAGTCTGAGTCAACGGCCAACTCAAAGACAAACTCTAAGCCATCGATCTCATCCATCTGTTCGCCAGCCTGCACGAAGCTGAACGGCTGAATGGTGGCCAGGGAAGCGACATTGTCAGGGCGAATACTAGCCCGAACCGTCTTAACCATTGGCTCTAGCTGAGCACGCCTGAGCAACTCCTGCAGCATGGCCTTAGCATATCCTTTGCCCCTATAAGCAGGTACCACCGAATAAGCCACCTCGACCATACCAGCTCCATCAGGTGGCCCATGAAAACCTGCGTGACCAATAGCTATTGATTCAATAGCGACTACTTGAGCTATCCAGTCCAGTGTGCGGCTATCTTTACGGACTTGGTTCAAGCGATAATTCCAGAGCCAAACCGCATCATCGGTGATAAAAAAGGAATCGAGCTTAACACCAACTTGCTGACTAGCCTGCTCCAAATCACGATCGATTAAAGACTGAAGGGCTTGAGTTGACAATTTATGAAAGGTTAACTGCTGAGTCATTCTATCCGCTGACGAGAGCACAATGAGAGGGAACAAAAACTGGTTCCTTTCTGGGTGGCAAGGTGGTAAAGTCCATATAGGGGGCCTTACCATTACTACCAACAAAAAGTGGGTTTTAGAATACTTTAGCAACTGGCCATATTGCGAGCTTATACCCATCAGCCTCACCTAAATTCAGGAAGTTGTCTGGCTCAGTATTTTAAAACTACTATCAAGACGGGCTAGCGCATCCCTCCTACTGCATTTCTAACATTTTTCTGTATTCCGTATCCCGTACACGAATACAAAACAAAAATACCCAACTATCTCAAAATGAATTAGTTAGGCATTCAAAGAGTACCCTAACCGGTACAAACTCGAACAAATTAGTAGAAGGATTAAGGCTAATCTATGAACTTGAAGCAGTGATAGAGCTACTCTAATCATACAAAATTAGACTCAGCTCATATTACCTGTCATTGCCTGAAACCTTGTAAGGGCACCTTCGCTTATTATATGCCAATTACCCCCTATTAACTGCTTTGCACTTAGTAAGGGCTTCCCACTACTATAATACGCTTTTCTAATAAGCCGTCAACAAAACCATGTCCCCATACTAATGGGTGAAATGTTGTCTTTCTTTCAGCATCTTCAGCAGGTACCAAATACTTAATGTAGCTTTTCTCAGGGCGCAGTAGCTGAATGAAATCTGAGAATGGGAGATATAATTCTTCTATTATATCTCGGCCTCGCCTAGTAACCCATAGTTTGGACGTATCTGTTTGTGGGTATGTATAATAATTTATATTCCCGTTAACTAAGCTATCAATATCGATATTGACGTAGTATTGATTCTGGCTAATAATATCATTCCCAATGTCTCGAGCCGCATTCAATCTAGGTGGCGATATAGCTCCTCCTTTTTGCGTAACTTTACGAGTGGCCCAGCGTCTTTGATAAAAGCTAACGTTAGATGAGAACCTATTATCTATTCGGTCTGATGCTCTCAAGTAAGCTTTGTAGGTATAATCTATTCCGGTAGAAATGTCTTTGACCCGTATATGAACAGGTGCTTGAGTTTGGTTACGGGAGCTAATTAGCTTCAGCTCTTGAACCATATTACCTAACAAAATAATGGTTTGGTTCGCTAACTTATCCGCAGACTCGCTCTGAAAGGTTAGTACGTGGCTAATTATAATATCTTCAATAAAGTAGTCAGCTTCTAGTTCCCGCCTTACAAACACTTTTATCGGGACCTCTTTAATACCCCCTCTTAATGCCTGGTAGAACTGAGTCTTCGTCTTGTCAAAAAGCTCACAGAACCTATTACTGGAGATTTCAGTGAAACTGACCACCCAATTTCAGAAATGGCTACCTACTGATTTCACGCCAAACTGACCACCGCCGGGCGGCCCCGCTTAATTCCCTTTTCAACAAAGAATTAACAGTAAGTTGAACGAGAGCCAGTGGTGGTCAAAATGCTACGGAATCCACTGCTCTATACCTCTGAAATCTCCAATATAACCCATTGCCTGGCTATCTGCATCAGCTAGGTCGATCTCGGAGAATCGCTTGATGACAACATAGAGCAGATCTGCTTTATCCAGCCGTTCAATCTGATCGTCAAATCGGAACTGTTCCAGGATATCGCGGACACTGACGGAGAAGCCATTAATATAGGCACGTAGATTAGCGGTAATATTGTCTGAGTCAGCTACTAAACGCTTAAATGAGTAATTGGCTATGGTTGTGGAATCTAAATTTAGCTGATCGGTTCAAAACCTCGTCAATAATCCCATCTGATTGGCCTTTGTACTTCTCGTACTGTCTTAGCACTTCGTCTTTTGTCGGTTCGAGCAGACTGTCTAATCGGCGAAGCACTGTCAGCGGTAGAATCACTTTGCCATAGTCGGCCTGTTTATAATCACCCCGTAGCAAATCAGCTACGGACCAAATGAAGTTCGCTTTTTCGCGGAAATTAATCATAGACTAAGGAAATATCATCTATACGGACTTACAGAGTTCTGCCCGTATGAAGCAAAGCCGCAATATAATAGGAATCCATATCTGTCTTAAGTCAATGCTGCATTTCCTCCGCCCACTGAGCTTGAAACTTTCGAATTAAGTAAGCCAGTTATTACCAATCGCCTAAACAACATTAGAACATATACAAATTAAAGCGTTGATTATGAGCAAGTAATATAATACATTAGGCGATCTTTTATCAAGAGTAGATAGATACTCTATTCACTCAACTACGCCTGGCCATGAATCTACCTTTACGCTCTCATCGCTCACTTCCTACTAGACTGTTTTTGTCATCTGCACCGTTTAGCATCCGCACCCTTTACCAACCTCTGCTCTGGCTGATCCTTCTGTTAGGACTCACTCAGCTGACAAGGGCGCAAACCCCCTCGCTTCTTTGGCAGAAAACCCTTGGCGGGTCGAATTCTGATTATCCCACTACTATTCTCCCTATTACGGATGGGGGTTATGTACTAGCGGGTACTACGGACTCTAATGATGGGGACGTGACGGGCAATCACGGGAAAACCGATATCTGGGTAGTTAGGCTGGACAGTAACCGGAACAAGCTTTGGCAGAAAACCTTTGGTGGTACAGACTATGATGGTGCCTCCAGCTTAATAGCCACGCTGGACGGAGGCTATTTGGTAGGTGGTTATACTCTTTCCATTAATGGGGATGTGACAGATTCTCATGGAGGCTATGATTGCTGGATAATCAAGTTGGATGCAGCAGGCAACTTACTTTGGCAGAAAACCTATGGGGGAACAGGTTATGACGCTGGCACCAACTCGATAACTACCTCGGACGGAGGCTATATAATGGCTGGCACTACGCAATCGAATGATGGGGATGTGATGGGTAATCATGGTGGCAGTGACTTTTGGTTAGTTAAGTTAGACGGAGCAGGCAACAAGCTTTGGCAAAAAACCTATGGGGGAAGGGGTAACGATGAGACGAGCTCTTTCATAACTACTTCAGATGGAGGTTATGTATTAGCAGGTTCTACTCAATCTAATGAGCTACCCGGTTTTCGGGGAAACACGGATTACTGGGTGATTAAACTGGACGGAGCGGGAAACCTGATCTGGCAGAAAACCCTTGGCGGATCGAGTGTAGAGTATCCCGGTATTCTAATAACCACCTCCGATGGAGGTTATGTGGTGGCTGGCTGGACAATATCTAATGATGGCGATGTGACGGGAAACCACGGGGCTGCGGATGGCTGGCTAGTTAAGCTCAACGGGATGGGAAACCTGGTTTGGCAGAAAACTCTAGGTGGCACAAGGGATGATTTCACATCAGCTGTCGTAGCTACTGCCGATGGAGGCTATGTGGTATCCGGCCAAACTCAGTCCAATAACGGGGATGTGACGGGAAACCATGGCAATGGGGATGGTTGGCTGATTAAGCTCAACGGAGCGGGAAACCTTGTTTGGCAGAAACCCTTTGGTGGCACAAACAACGATAGTTTTGGTCAGATACTAGCTATACCGGATAAAAGCTATGTGGTAGTCGGACGGACCGAATCGAACAATGGGGATGTAAGCGGGAATCATGGGTCCCAAGACTACTGGATTGTCAAACTGGGAGTTACTCCTTCCATCTCAGGATTGACGGCTAATCCAAATCCCGTTTGTGGGGGTAAGCCTGTGTTATTGACAGCAACAATCGGGGATTTTACCGGCAGCTACAACTATAGCGTTACTACTGGCGCGGGGACCAATCTACAAGCGACCAGCCCGACGCCAACCTTCTCCCAGACCCTGATCGCCAGTGGCTCCGGTACTCAGTCTTTCACCTTGACAGTTGCTAACAGCGTGGGAATTACCTCCTCCATCTTGTCGGTTACAGTAAACGGCGACGGTAACTGCTCGATTCCAACCCCCTGCGCTTCAGTTCAATCCGGAAACTGGTCAGACTCGGCCATTTGGTTATGTGGCCATGAGCCAACGGTAACGGATCTGGTTATTATCAACCCTTCGCATGTAGTTACCATCTCAACTGATTCAGCCCAGGCGCAACGAATTAGCAATAACGGTACGATTCGATATGCCAGCACAGGGACTAAAGTCTTTATAAAAGGGGACTGATCTTGATAGACACCAACGAGCTTGGGTATTAACAGGCTATTTCAGTAGGCAGTCGGTTAGCCCTCATCTCATCAGGTCTAAAAACTCAGTCGAATGAGAGATAATACACTGCCTATTCAATTTTCATTGGAAAGTAGCGATGGCTCCGGTAACAGTACGGGATTACCTTATATCTGATCCATCACAACCACTCAGCAGCCTTTTGGAGTGAGCTGGATAAAGTACGACCAACATACCGGGACGCTGAGCGATGGTTGCGATATAACGGGGTGAAAATGGATTTGTGACGAAACAGTATTTTCAGTTATAATTGCCAATACTTATTCTAGATTCCAGAGTCATACAATCCATTCTGTAAGTCTTCATACAACTCATGTTGAGTTTCTTCGATCCTGCGCTGAATAGCGTGAATGGGTTCAGGGCTTAGATCAGTCTGTTGTAATTTCTCCCTCTCCTCAACGTTAAGGCGCATTGCTAGTAGATCAACTATCGTTTGGACAATTGTAAGAATTTGTCCCATTTGCTGGCCTTGGTTTAAGGCTCCAACATACATCATTCGAAGGAGCTGCTCCTTGGAAAGGTTGTCGTACTGCTCAGCAGTAGCTATCTTTACATTTTTAGTCATAATGTAAAGATAAGCATTAAATGACTGATAATCAATTAACTCCTTTTCCCTGAGTTAGCATAGAGTTTCACTTAAATACAAGTACTCTTTGTGGCCAATTAACTCAGAAAAAAGGAGAGAAATACCGTCAATAAAGTATTATCGGTGGTGTAGAGCTAGACTTTACCAGAATCGCAGTGAGATACCGACGCCTAATTGATACTGCCGTTTCTCATAGAATTTGTCGAGCTTTCCGTTTTGGTCGATGTCGGAGGTTGTATTCGCTAGGCCGACATTATATTCGGCAAAGGCACCGATCGTACGGGTGAATAAGTAACGAACACCAATAGGTAGGTATAGCGTTATCCCATCATAACTACGGCTATCTTGACCTGCCGCCTGTCCGTATTGGCCAAGGTTGATGTTCTGCCTACCCGTCAGTAGGATTTTGCCTGCTGATACCCCCACATACGGATCAAAGCGCTGATAGTCTGCTGGCAGCAGCGTACCCAGATGAAAATTGCCCCGTAACCCAACAAAGGTGGATGTGTACTTTGAGAAACTACTGTAGCTCATCCCCGCTATCACAGAGGTAGTTGATACACTTTCCTGGGTATAATACCCCTGCAATCCCAAACTGAACGCATTCGAAATAAAGTATTCCCCAGAAGCGGCTAAGGGCGTATGACCTTGATCGAACGTGACACCGGCATTGATACCAACACATCCCTTTTGAGCGAACGTGGTCTGGTGGACGAATAATAAGCAAAGAAATAAGTAAGCTGAAATGATTGATTTGAACATGATACTATACTTGTTTAGAGGTGAGAGAAAACCAAAGCGCGTAGGTCGTCACCTGATTTGCTAGGCAAAACGGGGCAACACCTACGCGCTTTAATTGACGATTCGGAAAACTCCTTTAGTGGTTGTTATTGTAAATACCAGTTGCTACTCCCCTCCTGCACTGCTGACAGAAGCGACTGGCTGAACTGAAACGCATTCACATTCCGGTCCAGGAACGTATCCACGTAGCTGCTCTTTACCGCACCTGTAAACAGGTTGTAGACATTCCACAGGCTGATTGTACCATCTTCGCTCCGACAAAAGGATTGATCCCAATAGTAGTCACGAGCGATAGTATTGATCTGTGAATCACCCAACAACAACGGCTCAATCTCCTTGCGTTGAACTTGCGGCAGATATTGATACAAACGACACCGGCCAATTAACTGAGCGAACTGCTGCTCCGTCAGGTAATAGTGAGTTAAGGACTGCATAGCCCTTAAATGTTGACTAGCCCGGTACTGCTGAATTAGTCGTTGAATCGCTTCCACCAGTTGGCCTACCGACTTCACCCGCACATCAGCCTTAAATCCATCGGTCCAGATGCACAAATTCGTACACACCTTATTCTGAAAACCAATGAACATCTTGAAGTGCTCATCCGAGCCTTTGCGGTTGTGGAGGCTGTCTAAATTATAGGCTTTGACTCCACCAATCGTCAACGAAAGCATATTATCGCCTACCTGCCCCTGGATGGTAGGAATTTCAATGACAAAAGCGGCTCGTTCGTAATACAGCGTCTTTTCCCAGTCAGCTAGATCCTTGGCAGGCTTGTTACGGGCTGAAGGAATTCGGCCTTTGATGGGATGAGATACCCGCACGGAAGGCTCTAAAATAGCCTCTTGCGGAAAGTAGTCAAACACCGACTGATAAGTAGCCTCGATAAAGTCAGCGTGAGAAATGAGCGGCTCGTTATCCTTACTGTAGACCGGAATAATATGCTGCTCACGAATTTCCCGCAGTGAAGCAGGTAAGGTGTTGGCGATAATAAACGCGTTCTCCGACGAAGTTTCCAGTACAGCACTGGTTTCGATTTCGGGGGTCGGTAAAAGAAGCATTGGGGTTTGCATAGGATTGTTCATTTATTTGGTTTGATACTTGGATTTGATTTGCTCTTTGCGCTCAATGAAGCGGGATTCTAAGACTTGACGGAACTCAGGGTACTGGTTGTAGAGACTAATCAGCGTGGGCAGATCAGCCGCCTGCAGGATGAGCTGTTCGACTTGCTGGCAGGAAGTACCCAGACGGCACCAGTCCGAAATACGACGTCCTGTTTCAGGGGTAGGCATGAATTCAGGCTGACCACTGAATAGCCCCGTTCGATCCTTGGTAGCCCTAGCCTGATGGCGAATGTCTAACTCCAGCAGCAGTGTAAATTCATAGTCCATGCCCTCCCGCGTTACGCCTTTTAGGCCTACCTTCTCGGGCACCTGTTTACCATTCCTTTCCTGGAGTACATAGTCCTGCTTGGCCCGAATGGTAGCGATGAGGTGACAGGGGCTTTGCAGCATGGCCTGAATGAAGGCATTGTGACGGGGTGTGAACTTGGCCCAGTTGGTGTAGCTGTTACCGGTTGTGGCCCCATGAGTTTCCAGAATGAACTCCCACTCATGGCTGATCGAATCGAGGATGATCACTTCCATCCCTTCCTGAAGGCAGAGCTGAATCGCTTGTACATAGCGTTCTGGGGTAAAAGGAGGATCCATTGGTAGGACGTTGTAGGGGCCCAGATGAGCATACAAATCGGCGGCTCTGGCTTCGGTATCGATGATGACGACTTTAGCGTAGTCCCGACACAGCCCGTAAGCAATGAGTAAGGCAGAGGTGGTTTTACCGCTACCGCTAGGACCTTGCAAGCCCATTTTAATACGAATTTGCCGTCGCTCGGCTGGTCTAAGGTGCATGATAAAGGATTGATTAAGTGAAACATGAAGACAATGAGAGGCCTGCCCTGCTTGCTAAAGGGCAGGAGAAAGACAGAAACAGTAGCGTATTCTGGGGCTGTTCAGAGACAGCGAATGCGGAGTATGCTATTGACTAAGAAGAAGCCAGAAAGAGATTAGCTCAGCCTAAGATTGAGCTTCAAGCCAATTTATTAGCAGAATAATTGCTTATCGCCTGGCTGTAACGAAGGGGCCGGGGGTACTTCGAAATACCGGTATGGGGGGGGTAGGTAACTTCAATTGCAAGACCCAGGAGTCGTCTTGAACGGGGTGTCCTTTACAAACATATCCTATAATTTGAGGAGTATAGGCAGCAGGATCCTTTCAGAAAAGTGAGTTATGGAGCCTTTCACTGAAATAAAAGGAGTATTACTAATTTGGCCTATAAAAGCTACTTCACAAATAATAGAGTTTAGTTCAGCGGATGATCCAAGTTGAATTATAGCATTTACAATCCACTAATAATCAATGATATATAAAGAAAAAGCAAGTGAATTTCCTCACAGCTGGTGACTGTCCTTTATGAACTTATGCTCAAGGAGGTCGGATTTGCAGAACATATGCTATTCGGTAAAGTGGGCTATTTCCTATATACCCTGAAATAATTAATTATCCCGATACCAGTGAAATCATAACTAAGTAGAAAGCTGTATATGGTTGCGGCCTTTCCAGGTCACCTAAATGCTACTAAATAGGAATTGTAGGGTCTATCAGGTGCCGACACCAGTGAATTAAATCACTACGCAAATTAGTAGTAGCATAAATGCTTTGTAGCTGATATAGGTCTAGTCAAATAGAGTATGCTATAATCTTTATAGAGTACAGTTCGGCATCTAGTTACGGCAAGGAACAAAAAGAGGCTTCATTGATTAGGTAACGAATCAATATGCATTTATAACTCGGTAAGACCAGCGGCTAGATCGGGTTCTAGGTTTGGCGTGTGTGTGCTGATCGCTTTGTAGTGCTGTTTCAGCATAATTTTAGGGGTTGTAAACAATCCTTCGTAAAATCATAGCTCATCACCTAAGCTATTACATTAAAGCTTTGGTATCGCGGATTCGCATTAACAGGTAGGTATAAAGGTGTATCCAGCCATTGGGTGTAACGGTAGTCAATACGGGCGCGGGGCAGAGCGTATCGGAAAAGCTAGATCTGGTATGGTCGTATCGAACGTTAGTGGTAGGCTGGTTATCTTATGAGGGCAGCCAGCTGTAATCGAAACGGTAATATTTGTCCGGGCTTGAGATTCACCATATAAGTTTACTAACCGGATGGGACCTGCAGGAAATGGACCTTCAGCTAAATTGGCACCAGCTTTTCGGTAGCTCACCGTAAAAGTTTGGTAATTCTTATTGATCAGTGATGCCGAGTCTAGAGTTACAACCAGCGTGCTATCAATCCAGTGGCTTTCTTTAAGCTTAGGTGCGGGACAGGAGTGGTCTAACTGGTGAGGTACCACAACATTGAATTTTTGCTGACTTTGCTTTCCACCTGCACACGTCGCCGTAATAATAAACTCATAGGTGCTATCAGCTCGGTTAAGTCGGTAAAAATCGGTTACCATCAACAAGGTTCCATAATAGGTCCCTGCAGGATGAAATGCAGTGGGATTCCTGCTTTTGGGACGGTATCTCAATTCGAATTTAGTATAATAAGGTGATTTGTTAGGAGTGATAACCAATACGGAATCTCGCCATTCGGTTTTAATTTTTCTAAGCGATGGGCATTGATCCAAGGGCTGAAGCGCTAATAATGTTGGCTGTGATACTAAATTATTGTCGCAAAAGCCGGTTACACTGATGGTATATATATCCTTTTGGGATGGATTGGCATTGATTGCGCCTAACACATCGCTGAAATAGGCTGAGGAGCTGTATACCGATCTTTGTTCGCTGAGGGGCGGGGCATCTATAGGCTGGTTAAAGATTGAATACGTGTAGTAACGGTGAACATTCGTTTGTGGGGCCATTACTCTTACCGTTAACACACTATCTTGCCAGGCATAGTTTATATTTCCTACGGGTGGACAGCCTTCGTATAGGAATTTTCGTACGGGTGACCAGCCGTCATTATCAAATGTAACTTCTCCTATTGGATCAACGGCACGCACGCGAAGGGCATAATACTGTCCTGGTATCAGCAGGGGATCTTTAGGAGAATAATTATAAACGGTCTGGCCAGGTATCAGTAAAATCACATCAAAGACGGGGCGTTGCGACTGTACAGCGATATTAGGATCATAATTGGAAGGGCGTAACTCAAACAGTTGTATTTGGTAGGTTACCCGCTGTCGCAACTCAGCATCCGTAATCCGGGGCATCCATTGAATCGCAAAATTTTGTGGATTAGCGTAGCGTACAGGTATTGATTCAGCCGGAAAATTGACAATAGGCGGTAAGTTCCCCGACAAATTGAGAATGACCATCATAGGTGCCGATACGGCCCTACCAAAGTGAGCTTCGACTACATTAATAGTTAATGTATAAATCCCGCCGGGAATTAAATTGGCACCGGCCTGGCTGGTGATCCCTAGCAGTTGATCAAGCTTATCGCCTTCAAATGTTGTTAGGCCGGGCGAAAGCCGAAATAAACGGGAGGTACTGGCATCCGCAGGTTGGGTCAGTGTCAGATTGGGTCCTTGTAGTGTCCAGCGAAAATAAACATCCAGACCGACCTGATTCAGGTCTTTGAGTAAGACATAAACAGACAGCTTGTTGTTGGTAATCAGTTCTGAAAGTTTTCTTGGGTTTGGGGGACGTACCTGCATAACCAGTTGTACGGGCGTGTTCTGGGCCAGTAGCTCGCCTGAAAGGCCAGCAGCGTTGAGCAGAAGAAAAAGTAAAAAAACAAGATATCGTGGCATGAGTGGCGGTGGGATTAGGGGCGGGAAACTGTAGGGGCGGTCGCTGATGAGGAAGAAGGTCGCTGGCCTAACCGCACAGGCGCGATTCGGTATGTATATCCGATGGTAAACGTCGCTTCCGAGAACACCTGATCGTACCTACGCCAGAGGTAAACAACATCGGCTGTTAATTGATGATCACGACTGGCGGTAAAAGCCAGCCCACTTCGAAGGCTTAGGACCTGTCCAGCGGGTGTTGTGGCCACCGCCGATGAACGGCTATAAAGCACATTACCGGTAAAGGCCAGTCGCTCTCCACTGGTTTTTCGAAACGTTACGGCTGGCCCGGCCGCCGTTAGGATTTGGTCACCAACACTGGTTCCGTTTACGTAAAACACGCTATTGATGGTTATGCCCCGGTTAGCTAGTCCATAGATGTAGCCAACACTGCCATTATAAAGTACCGACTTCGCCGTTGTTTCTACTCCCTGATAATCGTGTGAGGTTTGATAAAGCAGGGTCATCATAATGGTTTTTTGCACTTCCTTGACCTTCGAAAGGTTTTGAACCATAGAAGCCGTCAGGTTCTGGGAAATCTGGCGGTAATTCAATGTGTCCAACGAATTGTAGGTAGTGAGCTGTGTCAATCGCTCGAAATCCGAGCGCACGTTTGTACAGGCAGTAAAGTTTGAATAATTGAGGTTTATGCTACTTTTGGTCGATGGAGCTACCGCCAGGGCTATCTGCCCAATAAACCGATGCTGTGTCTGACTCTTGCTTTGGTCCAGATTATCGCGCTGAAGTCCTCCCGAAGCCGTTAAACCGACCTGGCCTTTAAACAGCTGGGTAGTTATACTAGTGGTATAATTTTCGATGTCGTTAATAAAATAATAGCCGCCCAGCGTTCGGTAGTATGGGTCGACGTGTTCCATTTCCAACCCCAGGTTTAGTTTCGTTAATGTATATACGACGCTAACTTTGTACGCTCTACGGATCTCTGTACTTAGGCGAGGTTGAATCAACCCAAAAAAAGTAGCCCCGTACTGACGGGTTGAATCCGGCACTTCAGGTGATCGCTTGTCGGTGGTCAGCAATGACGTAGCGTAATCAACCTGTACCCGTAATCGGTTGAAAAACTGCCGGGAAGCTCGCAGGGACCAGGCTACGTTTTCTTCTGGAACCAGGTACGATTCATTACTAGGAGTTGGAATCGAGTTGATGATATCGGTAGCTCGGAAAAGCGTGCCTTCGATCTGCGCGCCCAGCACTTCATACCCAAGTCTGACTCCCCAACCTTTTCGCCGGTACGATGCCTGACTGTAGGCCGATGGCTGAAGTGAATCGTCAGCAACGGCATCACGCAAATTGCCATACATCAATCCAAACCATAAAGGAGACTTCGCTGAACGGTATTCAAGGCCGACCCCTTTAAACCGATGTCCAGCTAGTGTATACGGATTGAAAATCATCGACCCGACCCCTGCTTGTAACGTAAAGCCCCGATAGGTTGGTCGAAAGACAAATTGATTGAAAGGCTGGCGGAATGACGAATTCTGATTGGAGAACGCAAACGTAAGTGGTACATTAACTACGCCAAATAAATCAACGTTCAGGTTGCCGGTTGTGTAGAAATTGAGTGGGGGGCGACCTGAGTTAATTTGACTGCTGGCGTAAATAATCGAATTTACCGACACACCTCCTGAAAGCGTTACTCCCTTTTTTTGCTGTAGAGAATCTAAGTTCTGGCCCACAACTGACCCGGCTATGAATAGCCCAAGAAGCAGTAGTACTTTTCCCATAAAGAGGACGTTTTAATTATAAATTAGGACGCGAACGGTCCGCTGAACGTGTTGCTGATTCTGATCACCGTATCTAACTTTGACATTGACAAAATAATAGACTGACCCGTTGGACGGGTTTATACTGACCGGAAACGAAAACGTTTTGGCGCCCCCTTGTTCCTGTTCAAAGACCGTCAGCCCCTGCCCATTCTGCACCCGGACGGTTACTGAGCTAATATCTTTCAGTGTGACGGTAGCTGTAAAATTGCCTTGATTCGGATTGGGGCCTATTGTCAGGGTTTCGATGAAATTGTTCGGATCATAATCGACCTGTCGTGCAAACGTTGAATCGTAGAACGTAGCCTGATTAGGCGATAGGATCTGAATGCGATTACTGGCTGTTAGATGGCAAACCTTCATAGCTGTAATCTGTGATCGAATGGTATACGTGCCCGGCTGTGAAAACGTCAGGTACTGAATGTAAGGCGAAGCCGATTGTCCGGGAGGTGCGGGAGCGATCGTCGCCCCAATAGGAAGTACCCAGCGCACGGAGTCAGGTGCGGGAAGCGTCAGGTCAAGTACCGTAACGACCTCACCTACTTTTGCCTGCGAGGACAGGAGTATTACTGGGCTTGGCCGTTGGCTAGTGACGCTTAATGCAGCCGATGCTGAAAGTGAACAGCCCGTTGAATTCGTAATATGTACGCTATATTGACCAGTAGTAACGGTTGCGATTTGATTGGTTCTGGCAAACGGCTGCCCGTTGAGAAACCACTGTACCTGTGCATTAGGGTTATTCGCATCGAGTCGAGCGGTATCGCCTAGACATATCGTCGTTGATAGACCAAACGTCGGTTGGAGCAACCGACGCGGTTCGATAATTCGTATTGTATCTTGTACTAGACACTTATTCTGATCGGTGACTTTAAAGGTGTATAAACCAGGCTTAAGATTGTTCAGTGTCGACGTAGTTTTATCTGATCCATTCCAGCTGTAATTATAAGGTGGAGAGCCTCCCACAACCTGGGCTATAATAGTACCTGTCTGATCATCAGCACATTGTGGTTGTACTGCCGATAGCAGTACTGTTGGCCCCGAACCACTGACCAGCGTTACTGACTGAGCGGAAGTTGTACAACCCCTGGCATCTTTAGTAAGAACTTGATAGTTTCCTGCCGGTAATCCGCTGAATTTGTCATCTGTCTGGAAAGAGCGGCCATTATCCCGAGAATATTGGTAAGGAGCTGTACCTCCACTAGCTACAACAGTTATACTTCCCGTTGTCGTTGCACTGCAAAGCGCATTGGTCTGGTCTAGGGTAATGGTTAATGGGGCGGATTGTGTCAGACTAATTGGGCGAGCCGTTGCCTGGCAGCCCGCGTTATCCTTAATAGATACGACATACGTGCCTGCTGCTAATCCTTCAAAGTGATTACTTGACTGATAGGTAATTCCATTATCTCTGGAGTATTGATATGGCGTAGTACCGCCTGTTCCCAATACAGACAATAGCCCATTTGTTTCCCCAAAGCAACTGATAGAGCTTACGCTGCTGATCACCGTAAGCTGGGCAGCCTGATGGAGCGTTACTGACTGAATCACAGATGCATACCCACTCGCATCTTTAACAACAATTGAATAAACGCCCGCACCTAAGGTGGGAAATAGATTAGCCGTTTGATACGAGTTGCCGCCATTGCTGGAATATTGATACGGAGGTACTCCACCCGTTGCGGCTAGTCTTATTGACCCGTTTGCTGACTCGAAACAAGGTACATCGGTTGTTGTGGCTACTACTGTCAGCGGTGTTGGCTGGGTAAGCGTAAGCATTTGCACCGAATTTGTACATCCGTTGGCGTCTTTCACAACAACAGCGTAATTACCCGCAGTTAGGTTGGTGAATTGGTTTGCGACCTGGTAACTTAGCCCATTATCGTTCGAGTACTGGTAGGGTGCCCTGCCGCCCGAAACCAGTATACTAATCAGGCCATTAGCCCCGTCATAACGGCTGATATCGGATTTCGTCGTGATCACACTTAAGGCATCAGGCTGCGTGAGCGTTGTCACTTGAACAGTACTCAAACACCCAGCCGAATCCTTAACGGTTATCTTGTAGTCACCTGCCGGCAAATTGATTAGTCGATTGCTGGTTTGATACGTATCCCCGTTGTCAATGGAATACTGATACGGTGCCGTACCGCCATGGGTCGTTAAAATGATGGTTCCATTTGTTGCCCCAAAGCAGCTTATGTTGGTGGTGCTGGCAACGCCCGCCAGTTGGACAGGCTGGGTGAGTGTAATGATCTGAACAGGGGTCAGATAGCCACTAGCATCTTTCACCACGATAGGATAAGAACCAGCTTCCAGATTGGTAAATTGGTTGCCAAACTGATAAGTCACTCCGTTATCCTTCGAATACTGGTAGGGTGGTATGCCCCCTGATGCTGCGATACCGATCGAACCTGACGCGGTTCCGAAGCAAAATAGATGGGTTTGGCTAATCGAAGCGGTTACGCCTGTGGGCTGGGTAATCGTAATGGATTGGGTGGGTGTGGTACAGCCAGCCGCATCCTTAACCTGTACAAAATAGAGTCCGCCTACCAGGCCGGTAAATGAATTGGTATTCTGAAATGTAGCCCCGTTATCCTTTGAATACTGGTAAGGAACAGTGCCTCCCGAAGCTGTCATGCTAATAGCTCCTGTGTTTTCTTCTACTGTATATACATTCGTTTTCGAAACGAGCAGACTTAACGCATTGGGCTGAGTAATGCTGATCATCTGAACTGTACTTAAGCACCCAGCTGCATCGTTGACCAGTATTTGATAATTGCCTGCGGATAAATTAGCGAACTGATTATCAGTTTGATAGGTGACCCCGTTGTCTTTGGAGTATCGGTAAGGGGCGGTACCGCCACTGGCGGATACAGTTAGCATCCCATTGCCGCCCGATGAGCAGGAGGTAACATTGGTTTGACTGACCATGGCAGTTACTAAAGCAGGTTGTGCAACCGTGACAGACTGAACCGGGGTTACACAGTTATTATTATCCTTTACATTTACCTGATATGTTCCAGCAAGCAAGTTGCCATATTGATTGCTGGTCTGAAAAGTTACCCCGTTATCGTTCGAATATTGATAAGGACCCGTACCGCCCGAAGCGGTGATAGTCAAGCTGCCAGTGTTACTACCTGAACAACCGACGTCAGTCTGGCTGATACTAATACTCAATGGCATAGGCTGGGTAATGGTCGTGCTCTGGGGAGTACTCTGACAGCCATCGGCATCGGTTACGACCACTGTGTAGCTAGACGCGTGGAGTCCGGTGAACTGGGCGCTGGTCTGATACGTAACGCCATTGTCCGCCGAGTACCGATACGACCCCGCTCCACCCGAAGCTGTAGCGGTAAGTGAGCCATTATTTGCGCCAAAACAGGTAGCTATATCGGTCTTTGCAACGGTTACCGTAAGGCTACCTGGTTGCAAAAGTGTAAGGGTTTGGGCTGGTGTTATACAACCGGCCGCATCTTTGGAAACGATCGAATAGGTGCCCGCTGTTAATCCGCTGAATGTGCTGGCCGACTGAAAGGAAATACCATTATCCTTTGAATATTGATAGGGAGCAAAGCCACCACTGGTCACTGCTGTAATACTACCCGGTGTAGCCCCGCAATTGGTTAAATCCGTTTGGCTAACGCTTATACTCAAGGCCACTGGCTGTGTGATGGTGACACGTCGAGCGGGCGATACATAGCCACTGGCGTCTTTAGCCACGATTAGATAGGATCCGGCACTTAAATTGCCAAATGAATTTCCAGCCTGATAAGTAAGCCCGTTATCGGCTGAATACTGATAAGGCGATGCTCCCCCCACAACCGTAACGCTGATCGAGCCAGTGGTGGCTCCATAACAGGATGGATTCGTTTGGGCCGTTGCGATACTTATGCTCGTAGGTTGGCGGATGGTGATTGACTGGGCCGGTGTTGTACAGCCAGCCACATCTTTGACCATAACGGAATAAATCCCCGCCGTCAGATTGATAAACTGACTGGAAGTCTGATACGTAGTACCCGTATCGTTCGAATATTGATAGGGTGTAGCACCGCCTAAAGCAGTAACACTTATGGCCCCGTTACTACCTCCCGCTACACTGACATCCGTTTTCGAAACATGCAGACTTAACGCATTCGGTTGAGTAATCGTTACCAGTTGAGCCGTACTCAGGCATTCCGCAACATCTTTGATTAGTACCTGATAGATACCCGCTGACAGGCTCGTAAATTGATTGCCAGCCTGGAAGGTCGCGCCATTATCGCTCGAGTATTGATAGGGGCCTTTTCCTCCGCCAGCCGCTACAACAATTACTCCGTTGCCTCCGCCTGAACAGGAGGTAACATTGGTTTGACTGATCGAAGTAGTTACTAAAGCAGGTTGTGAAACCGTAACGGACTGTACCTGAACGGCACAATTGTTTGTATCTTTTACACTCACCCGATACGTTCCCGAAGATAACCCGGTGAAACGATTATCGCTCTGGTAAGTAGCCAAATTCGTAATCGAGTATTGATACGTTCCCGTTCCTCCCGAAGCGGTTAGCGTAATAGTTCCGTTAGCACTTCCGTTACAGGTCAAATCGGTGTGGGCAACCGTGTAGCTGAGTGCGGACGGTTGACTCAGCGTTACCGACTGCGCTAAACTCAGGCAATTGTGCGCGTCGTTGACTACAACTGTATACACTCCTGAAGACAAGCCCTTAAATTGATTCGTGGACTGGAACGTAATGCCGTTATCTTTTGAATAGCGATACGGCGCAGTTCCGCCCGTCGCAATGATGGTTACGCTACCTGTAAGACCACCTGAGCAAGCAATATCCGTCTGACTGATGGTAACACTTAACGGTGAGGGCTGAGTGATGACTACAGGCTGCGGAATGCTATGACACCCGTTGCCATCGGTTACGACTACGGTATAACTGCCCCCGCGAAGACTAGTAAATTGGGCGCTGGTTTGGAAGGTATCGCCGTTGTTTATCGAGTATCGGTACGCCCCTGTTCCACCCAAAGCCCTAATGGTCAGAGAGCCTTGATCATCACCGCCAGAACAAGCAGTTATATCAGTCTTCGCTACGGTTACTGTAATACTTCCTGGCTGCGTGAATGTGAGGGTTTGGCTTGGTGTTATACAAGCATTGGCGTCTTTGGAAACGATCGAATAGGTGCCCGCTGTTAATCCGCTGAATTCACTGAGACTCTGATAATTAATGCCATTGTCGTTCGAATATTGATAGGGGGCAAAGCCGCCACTAGCCACTGCCGTAATACTACCCGGTTTAGCATCACAATTGGTTAAATCTGTTTTACTAACACTTAGGCTCAGGGGCGTTGGCTGCGTAATAGTAATTGACTGAGCTGTTGCCAGGCAACCATTCACGTCTTTTACGAGAACGGAGTATGAGCCGGTAGACAATCCAGAAAACTGATTACTGGCCTGATATGTGACCCCGTTGTCTTTCGAAAACTGGTACGGTGCAATACCACCCGTAGCGACCATCCCAATTAATCCGTTGGCTCCCCCCGCACAAGCAATCGGTGTACTGGTTGCTGTAAAGGCCAATACATCGGGCTGACTGATGGTAACCTGTTTGGTAACTGGACACAGGCGAGCATCCTGAACAACGACGGTGTAGTTTCCCGCATTCCGATTTGTAAATCCATTGCTCGATTGAAAACTGGCCCCGTTATCCTTAGAGTACTGATAGGGGGCCGTTCCATACTGCGCATCAATAACGATTGCCCCGGTTGACTGTCCATTGCAGGCTATATTCGTCGTGCTTATCGAAACATCGAGCGGACGTATTTGGTCAATTCGTACGGTTTGTGTAGTTGACTCACAACCGGCTGCATCCCGAACGAAAACCTGATACGTATTCTCTGCTGGAAGGTCCGTAAATTCCGGGCTGTTCTGCGTACGACTAATTGAGAGCGAAGGATTAGTTAATACATATTGAAAGGGAGAGGTCATGCCCGACGCAGCTACCGTCAGCGATCCCGGGCTACTCGCGCACGCAAAATCAATCGTCTTGACGACGGAGAGACTGACGGCTGCTGATAATTGACTGATGGATAGGCTCTGAGCCGTTGTTAGACAACCAGCCGCGTCTTTCACGACAACCGAATAACTACCCGTTGCCAGGCCACTAAATTGATTGGAAGCCTGATATGTAACGCCATTATCTTTTGAATATTGATACGGCGTCGTTCCGCCCGTAGCTACTAACGAAATCGAACCGTTTGTTTTACCACAGCTAGAATTCATAATAGCCACTGAAAGCGTCAGTCTATCTGGCTGCGAGATCGTGCCTGATATCGTAAGCAAGCAACCCTTTGCGTCTTTTATTGTCAGTGGGTAAGTTCCTGCCGATAATCCGGTGAAGCGATTCGATGATTGAAACGACAAGGGAATATCCTTCGAATATTGGTAAGGAGCGGTGCCACCACTTGCTGTTATCGTGATGGTTCCAGTGAATTGACTCTGACAAGAAATAGGGGTCGTGATAGACGTGGCCGTTAACGGGGCAGGTTCCTGAATGGTTATCAGTTGCGCCGAAGTGAGGCAGCCGTTTGCATCCTTTACGATCACCCGGTAACTTCCAGCCCCCAGATTCGTGAATTCAGGACTGGTTTGAAACGTATCGCCATTATTATTGGAATATAGATAGCTAGCCGTACCTCCTGTCGCTGTCAGTGTGAATGATCCTGTTCTGGTGCCCTCGCAGTTAACATCTGTTTTCCCGATCAGGCTCAAACTTAAAGGAGCCGCTGGCTGGGCAATTGTAACGGTTTGTGAAGACGTACGACAGCCATTACCATAGCCAACCACTACCTGATAGTTACCAGCTGTTAGGTGATAGATGGGTGAACTGGCCACTATAAACGTAACACCGTTATCAATGGAATAAGAGAGCATATCCAGATTGGCACCACCATCGAGCTCAATCTTAATCGACCCATTATTTCCTCCGTAGCAGTCTACGTTGCTATAAACTGAAGCTGTTACCGTTGGCGCTGTTGACGCCTGCACAGCCATTGGAAACTGATTCGAAATACATCCGGCGGCATCTTTAACTATGGCGATATAATAGCCAGCGGCTAATCCTGTGAACGTAGGGCTTGTCTGGAAATGAGCGCCCTGGTCAAGTGAATACTGATAAGGGCCTCTACCGCCACTAGCCATGTAGGTAATCCCGGCATTATTCATGGTAGGGCAGGCTGTTGTAACCGAAACCACACGAGCCTCAATAACTGTGGATTGGTTGATCGTTATTGTCTGATCTGTTGCTCTACAGCCATTGGCATCTTTCACCACTACCAAATAGTTTCCAGCATATAGGCCATGAAAACCATTAGTAGGCAGGAAAGTCACGCCGTTATCAATCGAGTACTGGTAAGGAGTTGCACCGCCCGTTACGGTTATGGTTAATGATCCCGTATTGGCGCTGTAGCAGGTTACATCAGTTTTGGCGACTGAGATGCTCATGTCAACCGGCTGGTTTATCGTCACGCCTTGAAAAGGCGTACTACAGCCTGCCGCATCTTTCACCAGAACCGAATAATTTCCCGCTGCCAGGCCTAAAAATTGATTACTTGTTTGGTTGGTATTACCGTTATCGATCGAATACTGATAGGGAGTCGTACCCCCTGTCGCTGTGATCGTTATAGTCCCATTTGCTGCGCTGAAACAGGTCGACACGTCCGTTTTAGTACTGGCGATGGTCAGTACAGCTGGCTGGCTGATTTGAATAGTCTGGGCAGTTGTGGTACAGCCATTGGCATCTTTTACCACGGTTGAATAGCTTCCGGAAGACAGGCTATTAAACTGATTACCTAGCTGAAAAGACGCGCCATTGTTAATTGAGTATTGATATGGAGCTATCCCACCACTGGCCGTCAGCGTAATGGTTCCATCGGCGCTACCCGCGCAGGAACTGTTAGTGCTGTTGCGGGTAAAGCTCAATCCGGTAGGTTGAGAAACCATGGCCGACAGAGGCAGCGTACAACCATGGCTATCTTTAACAACAAGCTGATATTGTCCGGCTATAAGTCCATTAAACTGTTGATTTGCCTGATAGGTAGCACCGTTATCTTTCGAATACTGATACGGGCCTGTACCGCCTGACACCGTGATGGTTAGCGATCCATTGGCCTGCCCATTGCATATCACATTGGTCACACTCAGAGATCCTGTCAGCGCTGCTGGTTGCTCTATCACGACCGACTGAGCGGAACTCAGGCAACCTCGGTCATCCTTGAGCATGATTTGATAGGTACCTGCTGGCAGGTTGCTGAAGTTGCCAATACTCTGAAAGGAAGCGCCGTTATCTTTGGAGGATTGATAGGGGGGCGTACCACCACCGCCGATCGATACGCTGATGGTGCCCGTAGCAGCACCGTAGCAGTCACTAACGTCGGTCTTTCGCGTACTGAAGCTGATCACAGCGGGTTGGCTGATGACTACGCTTTGGGCGGTCGTTAAACAGTCGTTGGCATCTTTAAAAAGTATTTGATACGTACCTGCTACCAATCCGTTAAAGGCATTGCTGGATTGGAAAGTAGCGCCATTGTCTTTTGAATACTGATAGGGAGCTGTACCGCCAGAGGCATTGACGGTAATAGAACCCGTGCTGGCCCCATTACAACTTACATCGCCCGAACTCACAACCATACTCAAAACTGAAGGCTGCCGAATAGTCACCGTCTGCGTAGTCTGGCAGCTGTGGGCATCCGTGATGCTCACATTGTAGAGTCCCGCAGCCAGATTGGTGAAAGTGTTCTGATTCTGGGTTTGGTTGTAGGTGCCGGTGAAAGCTTTGTACTGATACGGAGCCGTGCCTCCGCTGGCATTGACGGTAATGAAGCCCGTGGTAGCACTATAACAGGTCGCATTGGTAGCACTAAGACTGGCATTCAATCGACTGGGCTCGGTAATGCTCACTGTCTGGGCTGAGCTCACACAATTATTGGCATCCTTGATTAAAACAGTGTAGTTACCAGCGGCCAGACCGGTGAAGGTATTACTCGTTTGATAAGAAGTCCCATTGTCTTTGGAGAATTGATAGGGAGCTGCACCTCCGTTAGCATTGACACTGACGATTCCGTTGAGATCACCCGCGCAGGTAATGACATTAGTCTGGCTTAGGGAAAAACTGAGAGCAGTCGGTTGATTGATGCTGATTACCTGCGCTGCGCTGGTGCAGCCATTGGCATCTCTAATCACAATTGGATAGATTCCCGCTGGCAGATTAGCAAAATTACCAATACTCTGAAATGAAGCTCCATTGTCTTTAGAGAACTGGTAAGGTGGGGTACCCCCACCGCCAATCGAGACACTGATCATGCCGGTGGTAGCGCCGTAGCAATCACTTACATCAACCTTATGAGTACTGAAGCTGATCAGAGCGGGTTGTTCCACCTCGATTGTCTGGCTTGCACTCACACAGCCATTGGCATCCTTGACGATCACTGTGTAATTGCCCACAGCCAGCCCGTTAAACATATTATTATTCTGAAAGCTGGTACCATTATCTTTCGAAAACTGATAGGGAGCAACTCCCCCGCTAGCATTCACTGTAATCGATCCCGTACTTTCACCATTGCATAAAACCTTAGTTTTCGTGGTCGTAAACGATACTGGAGCTGGTTGATTAATGGTAGCAGTTTGAACAGTGGTCAGGCAGCCTTTTGCATCTTTTACGATAACAGAACAGTTGCCCGCGGCCAATCCGCTAAATGAATTGCTGGTCTGAAAGGAAGCACCGTTATCCTTGGAGTACTGATAGGGAGCTGTACCGCCTGCCGCCGTGATGGTTAGCGATCCATTAGCCTGCCCGTTGCATATCACATTGGTCACACTCACGGAAGCGGTGAGCGCTGTTGGCTGCTGAATCACGACCGACTCCGCCGAAGTCATACAACCCCTGTCATCTTTGACCACGATCTGATACGTACCCGCTGCTAGATTAGCGAAGAGGGCATTACTATTGAAGCTTACCCCATTGTCCTTAGAGTATTGGTGAGGTGGCATCCCACCACCTACCAACGTAACAGTAATTATACCGGTAGTTGTGCCGAAGCAATTCACGTCGCTTTTACTGGTGCCGAAATATAGGGCGAAAGGCTCACTGATTCCGGCAGGCTGAGGGTCCGAGAGATTGCCCAAGTTATCTTTAACGATAAGGGTATACGATCCTGCACCCAGATTGGTGAATTGATTACTGGTCTGATATGTGGCTCCGTTATCTTTTGAATATTGGTACGGTGCAGTGCCTCCCGAGGCTGTTATCGTGAAACTTCCGTTTGTCTGGCCACTACATTTCACGTTTGTCTGTACGTATGTAAACGTGGGATTTTCCACGAAAAGCCCTGGACGATCTGTATTGTTTGTAAAACCCTTAGCCCAAACAGGAATAGCTATTTGCCAGACAACCAGCTGTATAAGGAGAAATACGAAGATGTGTTTCATGAATTAAGAGGAAAGTCGATCAGATCAGTTCTGGAGCGGAACTGCATTGCTGAGTTGACTCATACGATTACTCCGAAAATGTACCAGCAAAAAATAGCTAATAGGTCGCGGGGGCCAGCCGCCAATCTGATCGATAAATTATCCAGGAGTTCCGGTTAGGTTAGTCAAAAGGAATAGTTATTGATTCGCATCCTGGCAGTATAATTCAACAATGGCTACACTGGGTTGAGCGTACATCCAGTTAAGTAGCACTGTTTTTTGTACCGGGCCGTTACCACATCGATTGCTGATATAAACAACGGCTATTCGGCATCAAAGCGCTGTTCTGGCGAGGATTCTGACTGTAGCCCTCCAGAATCAATCGCTTTTACATAATAGCTGTACCGTTTTCCTGGAGTTAGGGTCCTATCTCGGAAGGTTGTTGCCAGCGTAGGCGTTTGGGTACGAAACATGAGCCTGGCAAGATATTCTCTGACTGTAGCTGGAGGAATTGCCAATTTTCTAGGCTCTTCAGCCAGAGCCGGAGTTAGAATAGAAAGCAGGCAGTAAAGACCAACTATTAAAATATCTCTAACTAATACAAAACCAGCTACATACATATAATTCGATTCGTAAAATTTACTGCGAATGAATAGATAACTTAATTAAAACCTTGATTAATAAGGACGTTGAATTAGTAGAGATATTAACTAATTACAGCTACTCAGCCACGAGAAACCCTGCGCTAATTGGGCCAACCTATTAGGATAGCCTAGGCGTATTGCTTGTTTCTATATCCGTTTGATCAGAATATAATCCGTGCTGAAAACAAGAGATGGAGGATACTCAGTAAATGCCCCTCTCCTGAAAACAGGAGAGGGGTTGGGTAAGGTACAATTTAATTACATAATCTAGGTTTTAACCAGTCTGATGCGTTTACACGAGGATTTGTCAGTAAGAGCATTGACGAAATTAAGCCTATCGTTTACTACTTATAAAGGTTCCGACATAAATCGTACAGAACTAATTCTTTGGGGGTGTAGGGGTAACTGACGCTTTATCTTTAACTGTTCCAGTTGTTACTTGTATCTGAGTAGTGCCGGAATAACTTATACCAGAACCGGTATTTGGTTTATCATTACCACTTTTACTACCAGTGGACCCTATTGTAACTGGAGTCATCCCACTAGCATCTAAACTATTTGGATTATTATTTACAGGATTATTCGTCTTTATTGTTGGCCCCTCAATTTTGAGTTGGTCCTTTGAATCAGTTGTTGTCAATGAACCATCAGTAATTGTAACGGTAGCCCCTTTGCCATTTTGACTAAAAGCGGTACTGCTAACGGCTCCTACGAATAGTCCGGCAAATAGGAAACGAGTCATTAATAAGGGAGTTTTCATGATGTAATAAGGAGTTAAAATTGGTAGATATTTGTCCGCTTTGGACAGTTCAAAGGTCTTTACTAAGGGTGGTGCAGGCTATATCGTTTGGGTCAAAAACTATAACATTTGAGACACTACCCTCTCAAAATGGTAAATTACAGATACAATGCTGTACTTTTTCAAGTATTACTATAAATACCTAGGTCTGTTTATGGCAGCGATCTTCTTACGAGGAATAATAAATATACTTACCTTAAATTACCCGATCTGAGTCAAACGAATAAGGCTCGCCAAAGTATAATCAGCTAGGTCATTTATTATTTGATGGTTTTGTTCCAGCAGCGGGTTTAGGCGTACTGGATGGCTCATTCAATGTTTTTTTATCCGTATTAGGCTGTAGCACCTGTATTGACGGCTTGGGAGATGAGGGCCCAGGTGTAGACGGTCCCAGAGCGTTTGTCGGACTTGTTTGAGGGAAAGCAGCCGCAGAAGGTTCTTGGGTAACCTTCTGCGGAGTCTTAGTCATTGAAGAAGGCCCGGAGGCAGGAGTGTTTGGCATTACTGAAGCTGCACTACCAGAAGACGCGGAACTTTGGCAATAAGCAGCGCTGCTGATGGCGCTTACCAGTAGGCCAGCAGCAAACAATCGGGAAACCATTGATTGGCAGTTCATAAGTAAAAAAGAATAAAATTGATGACGTTTGATTGTTCAATCTGAACATGGCAAAGGTCAACAGCTCATTCTTGTTCAACTATCTCATTTGGGTCAAATCCTGCAACATTTGGGTCAGAATGGACAAATATTTACAAATAGAAAGGCAAGATCCTTAGGGCGTCGAACAAAATAAGCCAGTTTACGGACATGGTATTACCTTACAGAAGTAGCTTTATTGGTATACGGGCATGACTTTTACTGAGTTGGCAATAAGTTTGGCGGGGCACTACATCCAAACGCATCAGTCCCGCATATCGGTTAAAAACTCGGAAGGTGTCTGCTTATAGGCTTGTTTAAAGAGCTTTGAGAAATAAGACGGGCTCTCGAAGCCAACGCTGTATGCTGTTTCAGCTATCGAACGACCAGTTCGCAGGAGCTGGATGGCACGCTGAAGCCGGTAATGTCGAATCAGGTCAATAGCGGCCATGTTGGCGGTAGTGCTCAGTTTTCGATTCAGCGTTCGACGACTCATCGCCATCGCCTGGGCTAGGTCGTCCACCCCCAGGGTCGCATCATCCAGCCGCGCTTCGATGACCTGATGCAGTTCTTGGATGAACCGATCACTTACTGGTTCATCAGCCAGAGTAGGTGAGAGAGAGAGTTGGTGATGGATATAGGCCCGCAAGTTTGCCTGCCGGGTCAGCAGGTTATCTAGCCGTAGAAAGAGCTCGTCTGCATGAAAGGGCTTGGTTAGGTAGTCATCAGCGCCCTGCTCCAGGCCTTCGATCCGGCTGGGATGGGTAGCTCTAGCTGTCAGCACCACCACGGCTATGTGGGCCGTCGCCAGCGTTGATTTAACGCGATGCGTAAGTTCCAAGCCATCTAACCGGGGCATCATCACATCGGTCAGCACCACGTCGGGTAACTCCCGCTGGCAGATTTCCCACCCTTCCTGCCCATCGGCCGCGATCAACACTCGGTATCGACTAGCCAACTCTTTGGCGATGAAGGTCCGCAGCTCCTCATTATCCTCAACGATCAGTACCATCGGCGCATCCTCGGCTACCGATGACGGGAGCTGATCAACGGCCGGACTAAGCGCTAGTTCTGACAAAGAAACATCGGGTAACCCAACCTCGGGCGCATCGGGCTGATTGGATGCAGGTAGTAGCGGTAAGCTCAGGATAAAGGTGGTGCCGGTGGGAGCTTCAGTTCGGCTCTTAACCAAAATAGTGCCGCCTAGCAATTGGATTAGTTCTTTCACCAGAGCCAGCCCAATACCCGTTCCTTCGTAGGCACGGGTCCGGGAGGTATCTGCTTGATAGAACCGGTCGAAAATATGGGGCAAATGCTGCTCAGAAATCCCAATACCGGTATCCGAAAGGCGCACTACCAATTGATCCCTCGTTGGACCTTCGATGGCCAGCACGATCTGCCCACCCGGCGAGGTAAATTTGAGGGCATTGCTCAACAAATTCGTAATGATTTTCTCCCATTTGTCGGCATCGAAGAGCCACGCTTCAGCAAAGCTGCTAGTAGCCGTCTCACTGGTTTCCAGGGTCAAGACGATGTTCTTGCTGGCAGTCATGTGATAGAACGGTTCAACCAGTCGCTTAATGAACACAACTCCATTGCCCCGCACCAGCGAGACTTGCATACTCCCTTCTTCCAACTTGGCGATGTCAAGCAGTTGATTGATCAGCCGCAGCAGCTGCCCGGCGTTCTGATAAATCGAGGTATGTATCTGTCGAGTACTATCGTCCTGATTAGGAGCTTTGAGCAGCTTTTCGAGGGGCGACAGAATAAGAGTCAATGGGGTACGAAACTCGTGGGCGATATTGGCAAAGAACCGGGTTTTTAGTTCATCCAGGGCACGAAGCTGCTCGGCTTCCCGGCGTTTTAGCCCAATCTCCTGTTGTTGGTTGGCCAGCCGAATGCGGAACCTGACAAAGCCCCACAGTAGACTGCTAACAACTAGTGCGTACAAGGCATAAGCCCACCAGGTAGCCCAAAGGGGGGGCTTAATCACCACGGCTAGTTGTTTGATGTATCGACTCCACCGGCCGTCGGCGGTAGTAGAGTTGACCAGAAACTTATAATGTCCCGGAGCCAGCTGCGTATAGTTGGCTGTATTTTGCTTACCCACTGTCACCCAGCCGGCATCGACACCTGTTAATTGGTAGCGATAGGATAGTTTTTCAGGCTTGGCAAAATCCAGACCAGCAAAGGTAAAGGTTAGAAAGTTCTGGGTATGATCAAGAACTAGCTCGTTGAGGGTATTTATTGGGGCAGATAAAGAAGAGTTGGGCAACGTAGCTTCTACTAGCTGGTTGTTGATAGCCAGCGAGGATAGCACTAAAGGGGGCTCATAATCGTCATCCCCAATGGCCTTGGGGTCGAAGATTACCCGGCCTTTAGGCGTGCCGAACACGATTCGACCATCGGGCAGGTGTGCCGACGAGTTTTGAAAGAACGTATTTTCGGCTAATCCATCGTCGGTGGTAAAGTGCCGCCAGGTTAACGTTTTCGGGTTTAGCCGTACCAGGCCCAAATTAGTAGCGCACCAGAGTAGTCCTTGGTCGTCGGTCTCGATACTCTGAATAAAGTTGTTGGGAAATCCTCCCGCTTCGTTTAATCGCCGAAATGTCATCGAGCGAGTCTCCAACCGACACAACCCGCCCCCCGCGGTACCAATCCATAACACGGTACTATCTATTGGATCAACACTAAGGCAATAGATAGTATTGTTGCTCAGTGAATTATCCGATCTAGGATTATTAATGATTGGTCGATCGAAATGCTTTTGAACGGTATCATATCGAAATAAACCCAGACCGATTTGTGACCCTACCCAAACCGAGCGGCCCATCGGTTGAATATCACCCGCGTCGTAGCCGGTCTTTGACTCCAAAATAGGCACCAGACTATTCGGGTACAACCGGCTGTTCTTTCCCTCATGATCGGACTCGACTAGCCCCCGGTTATTGTTATAAAGCCAGATGTGTCCTTGTCGGCTAATTTTCAGGCATAATTTACAACACGCCTTGCCTTGATTCAGCCACAGGTCTGTTAGTTCGGTCAGTACGTGCTTATTTGGCAGGTGATGATAGACGCGCGAGGGGTCCGTTAGATAGCCGGTTCCATCGGCTGCCAGGTTATAGCGAGGCCAGCGATCGTTATCCCAGACTTCAAAATGGTCGGGTATTGAAACGCCGAGATTCTGCTCCAGCAAATCTTCATTAAACGATTTTTGCCGGGGCGAAAATGCAAACGGCAAAGCATGTACATCGAGTTGGCTCAAGCCTGCCGACGCGCCACTAATCCAGAGTACTCCTGACCCATCGAGTAACCACGGAGCCACTTTAGGGAGGGCCGGACTGGGCGGCTGAAGTAACTTAAACTGATCATTTTCATTCAGGCAATATACTCGATTCATGTACCCCAGGTACAACCGTCCGTCAGCCATCGTTTTCATAGCATATGACACAACAGTTGCCAGTCTTCGAGTAATCACAGTGTTTTCCTCCATTACATCCGGGATGGGAACGGTACGGAGTTTATTTTGAATCGGATCAAACAGCACGATTGTTTGAATGCCAAATATTGCAATCTGTCCGTTTGGCGCTTCCACCACCTTATGGCGGTTAATCGGCCAGAATCGTCCATCCTGGCTAGTGGTTAGAGGCCTAATCGGGAGGGGAACAATTCGACTGTGTTTGGTTTTCGTATCAAATTGCAGCAATCCACCCTGACAGTACCCATAGATATATCCACTATTCGTCAGGATAAAATCATGCAGGTCAGGCTTCCCCACCAATTTCGCCACCTCATATACTTTAAGTGTTTTCGAGTTCAACTGGTAGTCAATGAGCCGAGTATCGGGCAGAATTCCCCACAAATGTTGACCATCCGCACTTAGTTGTCCCTGCGTAACAGGTGCTTTGTTGCGCGCCATGAACTGCCGGTCAAGCAGAGTAGCGAAGCGTTCGGTTTTCGGATCGAACAGCTGAAAAGTACCTGACTCCGTGGTAATTAAGAGCTGACCATCGGTAGTCTTGTTGAGTTCAGCAATTTTATTGTCAATCAGCGAAGTAGTGTCTCCAGGCCGATGGCGGAAGACTTTGACGAGCCGTCCGTCATAGCGGGCAAGTCCATCGTGGGTAGCGATCCAGACGAAACCTGCTTTATCCTGCTCTACCCCCGTGACGGCGTTGTGGGGCAGGCCGTTATTGGTTGTCAGGTGCGTACTAGACTGAGAAAAAGACTGGGCCGTTGCTTCTGAAGAGAAAAGACCCAAGTGAAGAATTAACTGTAAGCCAGTAAAGACGAAAGCGGTTCCCCGCCACATCGTACTAACTCTCCCGTCCCATCGCGCGTAGTGGATAGTCAGTCTTGTTTTGCGTTGACTTATCCAGAACAAGACCGGGTAAGCCATTACTACTCTCATGATCCAGGTGTGGATTCCGTGGAAAAATGAATGCAACATAAATGGTCATAGCAGGAGGCAGACCAATATGATATATTGTCTTCGAGATTACAAACTAAACACGTGAATTCTTCATTGAAGGCAACCTGGATGTCCCTCCAGCTAACGTCAACGGGATAGGAAGACAAAGTTCGAAAGCCCGTTGTCAGTTGACGGCCGGAATCTCGAACTTTGTCTAATTATGAAACACTTTGTTGATGGCTTCCCGAGTTTGCTACTTAGGCTTTTTGGGTGGAATCGAGGGTTTATTGTAGACGACAACAGGTCTTTGTAACAAAAAGAAAACCCTGGTTATAAACCTTGTTGCTCTATTTTAAACAACCTACTCACTGGCAGTTCCCTACATCTTTATGTACTATTTATACCTCCGAAACGATCGTCTCCAACTGGTCAGAGATGGCTAGGTGACAACTAACTCGCGGCTGGATTTGCACCATCTTTAAGGCCAAGTTATTCCAAGCTGCTGAGTCGAGAAATAGTACCACCTCCCGGCCAGCTAAGCACTGTAACGTTTCAGCCGATAGGTTGTCGATCTCTCCGATAGCCATCCAGATATAATCAGATCTGTAAACACTAGCTATGATGGCTGTTGTCTCGGATTTTACTAGAGCAACTGGTTTGGTTTTAAGCTCTTGAGCCAATTGATGTTCGCCAAATAGGCGAGTAGCCTTTCCGATTATGATATCGCGTACCTCAATGCAGGATGGCTTGTATTTAGCTTAATTATCTCCCGCAATTAAACCAAGTTGGTTTTCTCCAATCAATTCGGACATATCGGATAATTCGGAGTTCTCGTAGTTAACAGAAAGTCCGAGATGAAATAGTAGTCAAATATATGAACTTCGTTTCGGGTATTTAGCTGAAGTCTCTACCGCAGGTAATACATAGTAGTTGGATGATTTACTTCTCCCGAAACAGGTTCATATAATGGTTATATATGCGTTTCAACCGCATCCTTATGAACTCAGGGATTTCCTTACTTACCAGTTAGCAAGCCACATTGACCCGATACAAGTGACATGAAGTAAGTAGATGATGGGTGTTTACTTCGTTTCGGGACAAATATTATAAGGCTCGTTGGTAATTATTCTCCAGTAAACTTCCAATTGTACATTCGGACTGGTATGGTAGTACGACTCGTCCGAGATGTCCGAAAAGTCCGAGGGGTACATTAGCCTGAGCTACCTGACGGTAGTTTGTGAATTTTGGCTGGTATAATTGTTATCCACTTTAAGCCACAGTTCCCCTCATAGCCGATAGTTTTATTAATCGAATGATTAGGCTGGTCTAGGCGATTTTCGTCAAAGCGTGCTTGGTTATCTGAGCTATAAAAAGGGCTGACTCCACTTAGGAATCAGCCCTGGAACTTTCCGTTAGAACTCAAGACTTAACTGGTTCGACACTGTGCTTTGTTGCCTCAGTTGGTATTGTTTGGGCGTTTGATGATATTGACATCCTCTTTGGCCATTGGATGTCTTTTTACATCTGCCAACATCTGGGTGAATTTCTTCGCCAGTCTCCGCGTAGATATAGCGCTTGAAGTACCTACGACCACACTGTGGACACCGGTTTAGGCTATTGTCGTCTGACTCTAATATGAACTCAGCTTGCTTTTTCATATTTAGTATCGTTTACTGGATTAGCTTCATTTGAAGCCTTCTTTATATTACGCACTGCTTTTTCGGATAGACCAAGCAGCTTGCCAATAGCGACGTTGTTCATACCTTCATCACTCATGGCTAGGACCTGCTGATTGCGTTCCTGCCGACTGGCAGGCGTCATAAGTTGCAGATGATCACGTTCAGGGCCCTCTCCGATTCGATGAAATCCTAGAAAATTGGCTTCTTTCTTCAGCTCACAAACAATCACATTCTCTTCCCCATAGTGTATCTCGGTAGCTCGCGCCTTGACCTGCTTCAGGTATCGACAGCTTTGCCCCTGCCGACTTTTACCAATCGCAAAAGCACTATCGCAGAAGTTAGCGATCATCTTACTGCCCTGAATATCATTGAGTTCAATCGGTTTGTAGCCTTCACGTTTTGGCGTGTGCGCAAGCAACAGCATTGATAAACCGTATTCTTCCTTGAGTTGTTTCAGTCGTCGCATTAGCGGAAGAATATCCCTAGCTCGTTCATTATCACCCCGTAAGTAAGTGATGTTGTCAACAATAACCACTTTGCATCCCGTCTGCTTGATTAACTCTTCCAGCGACCTAATTAACTGATCTTCGAATTGGCCAGATTTTTCAGGTGCTACAGCTGCTGAATTAATACGTGCCTGCATAAAACCGTCATCAAACACATAATCGCCTTCATAGTTAATCGAATAGCGATTACGGAACTGAACCTCCGTCAGCTCGCAGTCAATTAGTATGACTGGCTGTCTATCGGCTTCCAATCGAAAACCAGCTATAGGGATGCCCTTCGTAATAGCATTAGCGATCTGGACAGCCAAGCACGATTTCCCCAAATTCGAATCGGAGTATGAAATGCCAAGTTCACCTTCATGCCAGAATTCATCGAATAGCATTTTGGGTATCGGGAGTTTACTGGCCTTTGTCATCCACTGATTTGCGGTTTGAACCACAAACAGCCCTGCCATCATCGGTTCTTGACTCGGTGCTTTTACTTGATTTTGTTGTTCTCGAATCCCCTGAAAAGCCTTTAGTTCCTCCGCATATACAGCATTTATTGGCTCTTTAGGCTTTACTTCCAAGTTTGCCACAAGCCCCGATGGCGATTGATTACGGGCTTTAATTTGATTGAACATTTGATATTTTGTTTTACTAATTTCTTATGCTAAATGCTTCTTTATGACTTCAGTGTTTTGTATCTCGCTTACAGATTACACGAGATAATTTCTAATAAGTTATCAGTAGCCATTATATAGTAAACCCAAAATATCTATATATGGTTCAATTTATCCATATATATAGAACTTTAAACATTAAATAGACGTTTATATAGTATGAAGCCATTAAATACTCCTGTAAATCAAATCAATAGCAGCCAATTGGCTACCACAGTGGCTACTATTGATCAAGATCAGTATCTGCTGGGTGAGCTCAATGAGTGGGGATTCACCTCTCGCAACATCTTTCGATGGGGCCAAGATGGCTATTTATTGAAGCCCCAAAGCAAGGCCCAGAAATGGGGGAAGTATTCCTTCGTAGACTATATCTGGATTAAGATCTTACTGTGCATGTCTGATCTGGGAGTGAGCAAGAAAAGCATTTCTGAAGGCGCCGGTCAGAAAGAAGGAAACGCAAACAAGATTATCAATTGTCTGGCGACCCTTAACCTGCATAGTAAAATCAGTTCGCTAATTAGCCCAAGAAGTTATGCGGACGATGATCAGCAGGATGCTAAAAGGGCGGCTTATCAACCAATAAAAGATAAAGCTTATCAGGCTTTAACACAGATAATTGCCGACAGTATTCTGACGAGGGCAGAGTATCAGATTCGCATTTATAGAGAGGGAGTCTGCCAGCTATGGCGCAACGAAGTTCAAATCGCTTCTTCGATTAGCGACCAGCACGTTGATTCGCAGTCGTTCGTACAAATAGCCTTCTGGGACTTCTTTGGTGATTTTATCACGATGCGGATTAAAACCGGGGATGGCAAAGATTTGATGTGGAAGGGCTTTCTGACCAATCCGGAAGGATCTATGGTTGAGCACTTACGCCACCCAGGTCTGGTAAGTAAGCTCACAGTAGTGATTGATGGGGAGGAACCTGTAAATCTGCCGGTTACCAAAGAGGTAACAGACGAAAGAGGGGTAACCGAGGGAGTTGCCCAATACCTAACCAAACGAATAATTAAAGGGGATTACCATAAGATGATTTATGAGTTCGCTGGCAGCCCCAGGTCGTTTGTAAAAGGTAGTGATGACACGGAATATTAATCTATTCTCCATGGTCAACTGCGGTTTGGCGATGGAGGATAGAAGTAACGATTAGCAGAAACGAAATGATTAGTTTAGCATTATGCCGTCGCATACTCACCCGGAACGGATTAGAGATAAGCGATAGCCAAATTGAATGCTTCTACCAGACGCTTACCCAACTGGCAGAAATTGAGTACCAACAATTTAAATCGAACCAGCAAAATCACAGCACACATGATAGCCACCAGAGCAATCATCTATACAAGAGTTTCCACGGACGACCAGAAGGAGAACGGATTCTCACTACAGGACCAGGAAGCGCGACTGCGTAAATATTGCCAGCAAAACGGTATTGATATCATCCAACATTACCAGGATGATCACTCAGCAAAGAACTTCAACCGACCTGCTTTTCAGCAGTTCCTAGCCGAGTTAAAGGCTAAGACCATCAAGCCAGACCTGTTCCTATGCGTTAGGCCTGATCGCTTCTCCCGGAACATGATGGAAAGTTTGAATATGCTCCAGACCCTGCAAAAGTACGGAGTGAAGCTCCAAACGCTGGAGAATCACACTGATCTGAACTCGCCGGAGGCGCTTATTCCTTTCATGCTAAACATGTTATTACCCCAAGTAGATAACGAACGACGTGGTTTAAATACCAAGTCGGGAATGCGACAAGCAGCTCGGGAAGGCCGCTGGGTGTGGAGAGCTCCAATTGGCTATAAGAATGATACAATTCATAAGTCAATTGTGGTTGATAAAGCAGTAGCCCCACTAGTTGTGGAAGCCTTCGAGTTGTATGGCAAGGGAGTTTATGCAGCCGAAGAGGTACGGCTGATGATGCGGAAGAGGGGATTAACTTGCGGGAAAACGAACTTCCTGAGTATGCTCGAAAACCCCTTCTATGCAGGCAGGTTCCGGCTTGAGGCTTGGAAAGACCAGCCAGAAGAGATAGTTCGGGGAACTCATGAGCCACTGATCAGTGAGAGCCTGTTCGAGCGAGTACAGGACATTCTGCATGGCAAACAGCGGAAACAGGTTTCAGTGAGTACCACCCGGCGGGAGGAATTAGAGTTACGAGGATTTCTGCAATGCAAGTGCTGTGGCAGTAAGCTAACAGGTAGTGCTTCGCGTAGCCGCAACGGAGATCGTCACTATTATTACCACTGTCAGCATGGTTGCAGGGAACGCTTTCGGGCCGATACCGCAAATCAGGATTTCATCAAGTTCCTCAATGGAATGACTCCACCCAAAGAAGTGATCGATCTGTATCATCTTATTCTGAAAGACAGGTTCGGAGTAGATGCAGCCAAAAAGGAGGCAGAAATCAGTAAGCTGGAAGGCCAAATCAAGCAGATCGAGAAACGGCTTTCAGCATTAACTGATACACTGGTCGATGGTATCATTGATCGGGATACGTATGTGCAGAAGCGAGCGGCTTACACAACAGAGCTAGGCCTATTAAAAGACTCTATCCAAGCGCTTCAGATGCAGGAGGATAGTTTCAGCAAGTACCTATCTTATGGCTGCACCTTACTGGGCAATTTGCCTAAATACTATGCCTTTGCGCCCTTAGCTGTACAACAGAAGATCGTTGGTTCGATATTTCCGGGAAAGTTAATTTATGACAATGGAGAATATCGAACCACTGAGTTGAATTACTTCATTGAGCTAATGTGCTCACCTTCAGCATATAAGGAGGGGAAAAAGAAGGGCTGACTACAGATTCCTGTAATCAGCCCGCTTTGGTACCGGGAGCCAGTATAAAATATATAAGTTAACTTACTGAATATCAACAATATGTACGGTAACGAGTAACAAATAAGAACCAAATAGTGCAGAACGCCCAAAAATTTATCGAAAGCAGGTGTTTTTTAGTCCGCTGACTGGCTGTATCTCCGCAGATATCACGATTTGTGCAGGGTCAATTAGCTGGGAAAAAAAACTTCTTGGTCTGGGTGCATCACTTTCGTCACTTCCGTCACAGTTTTGATTGGCGCATGACCCTGCTTCAACTAATAGGAAGAAAAAAACTTCTTGATTTCCCAGCGTCACTTTCGTCACTTCCGTCACGCTTTGGGTAGTTGTATGGACCTGCTCTTAATTGGCTAGAAAAAAATAAAAACTGTTTTTGGCGCTTCACTTTTTACACTTTTTACACGGATCAGCTTCTGAGGCTTGATATCGATGAGGTTATTTGAGTGAAAAAAATATTCTTTTACCGAAGTGACTTACTGACAAAACCGACAAAAGGCAGAAGAACACAATAATTTTACGTTCTTCTTACTGAAACCATCATGTTGAAAAAGTGTGCAGCCTATCTGCACAGGTCGCTGGTAGACTCTTCACTACCAGTAGGGTAGTTGGTGAAGCCACCCGCTTTAGCTGGTCATTCCTGCCATTCTATTTTTATCTATTCATGGAAGCAGCGTACTGACAAAACCGACAAAAGCCTTTAGTCAGTTTTGTCAGTAGGTTATCTCCGTATTAATCACAAAAAATTACCGCTAATACCTCGGCCGATGAGCCTACCAGCCTGCGGGGGAATACTGCCAAACAGATACTGCCAAGATGATCTGAGCGGGCTGGTAAACCGGGCCATTTTTAAGGACATAGCTAGATACTGCCAACTGCTAAACCCCCTATATAGTCTTTGGCAGTTGGCAGTATTCAGAAAAAATCATAAGGCATTGATAGTTAGATAGTTAACAAAATTGGCAGTTTCGCCTGTTTTTCCCCTTCGAAAGCTGCTAAAATGGGTTGGCACCTTTTTTTGGCAGTATCCAAAAATAGCTCTTTTGAGCCTACCTATTAGTAATAAAAAAAGCCCTTGAGTTGTCAGGGGCTTTGTGTTGTCCAGGTAGAGGGTCAATTCTCAACGAGGCTTAGACGACTGTCTGTGCTGAAGAGAATTCGACCACTTGTACTGTAAATAAGTCTCTGAACCTGGCTGGTATAACCCGTTGGCAATGTAACCGCATGATTCAACGTCAAAATATCCGTACTCCTTGGTAGCCTATTGGCTGACCAGGTTGCCGCATCATTCCAGTTACCTGGCTTCACGGTGAACATACTGGTTACAGCGTTGACTTTATATATACGAGTGTCAGCCGCTACAAACAGATTATTATTAACATCCATCGATACTGAATAATTGTAATCGGGGAGAGGAGAAGCAGTAGCACGCCCCCCTTCGATAAAACCCTTATTGCCGTTCCCAGCCACAGTGGTAATAATGCCATTCAGGTCGATTTTACGGATTCGATAATTGGCATGATCACTAAAGAAAAGATTACCAACACCATCTATCGCCAATCCAAAAGGTCTAGAAAGTGCTGCTGAGGTAGCGGGGCCACCGTCCCCACTGAAACCCCGGGTTCCACTACCGGCTATAGTCGTAATAATGCCGTCAGGGCTCACTTTACGAATACGAGCATTAAACTGGTCGGCAATAAACAGATTCCCCTGACCATCTACAGCTAAGCCGGAAGGGAAGCCCAGCCCAGCTTCGGTAGCGGGGCCACCGTCTCCTGAATACGTTCCTATTGGAATTCCATTCGGATCAGGGCTTACCGCGCCATTGCCAGCTGCGGTGGAAATAATGCCATCCGGGCTCACTTTACGAACACGTTGGTTGTAGGACTGCGAAATAAAGAGATTCCCCCTAGCATCCATTGCCATAGTTGAAGGAAGGAACAAGGAGGCCTTAGTTGCTGGACCACCATCGCCTGAAAAGTCAGATGCGCCGGTACCGGCAATGGTAGTAATGATGCCATCAGGGCTCACCTTGCGAATCCGATTATTACTCCTATCAGCGATAAACAGATTGCCATCAGCTCCAACTAACACCCCATTAGGTGATCTTAAGCTGGCGGCAGTGGCGGGACCTCCGTCCCCTGAAAAGCCAGCAGTACCATTACCGGCAACGGTGGTAATAGTGCCATCTGGGCTTACCTTGCGAATCCGATTGTTGTCTGCATCCGCGATAAACAGATTACCATTTTCATCGGTATCTATATCAAACACATTATTTATTAGCGCTGAAGTGGCAGGACCACCATCCCCGGCAAACCCCCTAGTACCATTGCCAGCCACGGTAGTAATTCGCTGGGCGACTAGATGAAGGGGAAGGGTTAAAAACAGCAGAGCTGGAATGAAGCGAAAGTAGCGTAGTATCGACTGCATGTACAAAATATATTATGATCCTTATTTGTGTAAGCAAAGATGCTAAAGAGTAGTTAGTAAAAGCATAGTATCGAGTGTAGGAAAAAGAGTAATTGTCCTCACTTACTTGGCCAGCCATATATGGATGTATCCAGTTATAGGGCACTTTTGCTGGCTTTCCAGCTGGGTCGATTCGAATGGACCATGTGGATACAAACTGCCTAATCAACTCACTATTTTTTGTGCTTTTACCGAAGTGACGTACTGACAAAACCGACAAAAGCCTTTCATTGGTACCGCATATTCTACATTTCTGGCATTAGTGGTAAGTTAAGCCCGGTAGACTGACAGATGATGATGCTTTGCTGGATGAATGCCCAAGCGCTACTAGCTTTGGGGCTTAATCAAACTTTCTTCATTGATCAATCCACCGACTCTTTATGAGAACATCTACTATTTCCGGCACTTGCCAACGATTCTTTTTTTTGCTGTTAATAGGTAGTCAATCTGTTTGGGCGCAGCCATCAACAAACTATGTAGCTAATACAGCTAATGCTAATACACCGGGCGGATATAACGTGCTAATTGGACCTTCTACAGGACAAGCTATAACTTCTGGCAGTAGTAACGCCTTTATTGGATTTGAAGCCGGTTTTAACAACACAACGGGGTACTACAATACGTTTGCAGGAGCGAATGCCGGTCGTAGCAATACAACAGGATTTGCTAATGCTTTCTTAGGAACCTATTCCGGATTTACCAACACAACTGGCTATCACAATGCCTTCTTAGGCGTTTATGCAGGCCAAAATAATACAACCGGTCGTGAAAACACTTTTGTAGGAGCCTGGGCTGGTCAAGTGAGTACAACAGGCAGTTTTAATGCTTTCTTAGGCGCTTATGCCGGTCAAAATAACACAACCGGTTATAACAATACATTCTTAGGAATGATAGCCGGTAGGAATAACACCACAGGCTTTGATAATGTGTTTTTAGGCGCTTACACAGGTAGTTCAAACAGTGTAGGTAATGCTAATGTGTTTTTAGGGACGAATGCCGGCACTAAAAACACGGAGGGTTTTGGCAACACGTTCGTTGGAACCTCCTCTGGTTTTGCTACCACAGTAGGTGTAAACAATACTTTTATAGGGGTCTCTGCAGGATCGGAGAATACGACAGGCAGTAGTAACACTTTTCTAGGCAGGACAGCTGGTCAATTCAACACTATTGGCAGTTCCAACGTCTTCATTGGTCCGCAAGCGGGCTATTTAAATACCGAAGCCTCCTCGAATACCTTTATGGGTGACCGGGCGGGCTACTCCAATACCATCGGTGGCTCGAATGTCTTCATCGGCAACTTGGCTGGCTACAATAACATCAATGGGCAGGCCAATATGATGCTGGGACCACAGGCTGGCTCCAACAACAAATCGGGCAACTATAACGTCTTTCTGGGCAATGCCGCAGCCAACGCTAATACAACCGGCTCTGACAATACGGCTATCGGAGCGGGCTCAGCGGCTCAGAATACCACAGGGCAGCGTAACACCTTCCTTGGTGAGTATGCCGGCTTCAATAGCCAGACCGGTAACGATAACGTCTTCATTGGCTTTGCCGCTAAGGCCGGAACCGTCAACCCGACCAACCTCAATAATGCAGTGGCCATTGGTGCTAACTCGATTGTGAGTCAGGACAACTCGGTGATTCTAGGTAGCACGATTTCCAGTGTGGGTATTGGTAACTCAGCGCCTAAGAATAAGCTGGAAATCACCCAAGGTACGGCTAATCAATCGGGCCTGCGGCTAACCAACCTGACTAGCAACTCACCGGCTAGTTTGACGAATCAAAGCAAGTTTCTGACGGTAAACGATCAGGGGGATGTGATTCTGGCCAGCCTCAACGGATCCGGCCGACTGGGCGCCAGTGAATCTCTCTGGGAGCGCAAAGGTTCGTTCTTACAGAGTGTGCAGGGGGAAGCCATTATCATTGGTTCGAAAGTGGCTCAGATGCCAGCGGGCTATAAGCTGTTTGTGGAAGATGGGATTCTGACCGAGAAAGTGAAGGTAGCCGTCAAGAACACAGCGGAGTGGAGTGATAAAGTGTTTGCGCCGAGCTATTCGCTGCGGCCTCTGTCAGAGGTGGCCCAATACATCGATAAACATCAGCACCTGCCGGGCATTCCGTCGGCTCAACAGATGGTCGAGCAGGGCAATGACCTCCACAAGACGGATGCCAAGCTACTGGAGAAGATCGAGGAGCTGACCTTGTACAGCATTCAGTTGGAGAAGACTAATCAAGCCCATGAGCAGCGGTTTCGGCAACAACAGGAAAAAATCGACAGACTCGAAAAGCTAGTCAACCAGCTTCTGGAGAAAAAATAGTACGTATCCAAACAAAGCCCAATTGCCAGCTGATAATTGAGCTTTGTTTATTCTGATTTATTCGATCAACTGGGAGCAGTATATTCCCTGCCCTGCCCTACTTTCGCTACTGATTCTCACTCCTCACTTTCTTTTCCAGTCCATGAAAAAAAATATCCTCACCAGCGCGGCTCTGATGGCTTTCGCTGCGGCTACTTACGCCCAAGTTATTAACCAGGATGGTACTCAGCAGTACGCTCAGCAAAACCAGTTCGGCATTAACCAGACCGGCGCCATTCGACAAATCCAGGCCCCGAATGATCCGGCCCGCACCAACTATGGCAACTACGCCATTACCTTTCAAACGGCTACCCAACCCCATGCATTCAACAACACCTTGGTGATCAACCAAAACGATGGTTCTCAGGGTAACCGGGCGGGCATCGGCCAGGTTAATTCAAGTGATACGGGTGGAAGCCTGGCCGTAATCAACCAGAATGGGGGGCCTGATGGGCTTAGCGGAGGGGCCACCTCCGTCTCAGCCACTATCGGGGCCGCCGGTGAGAACGGTAACTTCGCTGGTATTTCCCAAAACGGGTCAGGTCACAATGCAACGATTAACCAGAACAACAATAGCCGCCGAAACGCAGCCGAGATTTACCAGAACGGCTCGCTGGGCATGGCATCGATCAGTCAATCTAACAACTCAGTCGGCAACACCGCCTTTGTGTATCAGGGATTCTCCGGGCCAGGCGTGGTCAGTGGTTATGTTATCGATGCCAGGGCCGAGATCAATCAGGGCAAAAGCGCATCCGGAGATGTGAGTTCGGGTTCAGCCGCCCCCGAAGCGGTGGGTAGCACGGCGGTGGTTACCCAAACGACCAGCAGCGTGAGGGCTTCCATCATCCAGGGTGGCTATATTATTGGTGGAGGAGCGGGGCGAGCCGAAGCCGTGGATGCCCGTGTCAATCAATCTGCGAGAGGAAACAATCCCCTGTATTATGGGGGGACGGCAGGGGCTAATATCCGCCAGGGAATAGCTGGTGCAGAGGCCATTGGCAGCAAGGCTAACATCAACCAGACTGGGGTCAGTCATCTGGCCAATATCCGCCAGGGCGAAGGCACGTTTAGCTCGGACCGACAAAGTAGCGCTACTATTACCCAGATTGGTTCTTCAGACTATGCCGCTGATAACGCGGCCATTTTCCAGGGTACAAACGGCGGAAAATCAGAAAGCGATCAGGCTACGATCACTCAGACGGAAACATCAAGTGGCGCCTTTGGTCAAATAATCCAGGGGCAAGCGGTGAACGCTACTTCAACAGCCTACTCAAGAAGAGACAAGGCTACCATCAGCCAGAATAATTCATCTGCTGCTTACGTCTATCAAAACTCATCGGCATCTGCCGGTGGCGGAGCCGATGGTGGCGATAACAGCGCCAGCATCACCCAGGGCGCTGGAGTGGCCGTTATTCAGCAAGGCTACGCGCTTGGGAATTATGCCCTGAACACCAACCGCAACACGGCCAGTATCACTCAGGGTGCCGGGGCCAGTATGAAAGCGAAAATTCAGCAGGGCGGTAATGGGCCTGATTTTCAAGATGCAAACGGCGCAACCTTTCGGCTGAGCAGCCTCACTGGCACGTTGATAGCGCTGACGGGGTCAACAGCCAATGACAATTCGGCTAGCATTACCCAAGGCCCAAGTAAGAACTTCAACGCCAACATCTACCAGAATGGTCTTTTCAACTCGGCCACGGTTAACCAGTCGAACGGCGATGGGCACCAGGCTCTCATCATTCAGACCTCAAACTCCGAGCGGGCGATGGCAGCCATTAATCAGAGTTCTTCAGGGTCGGGTAACTTCGCTACGATCCTGCAATTTACCGGCGCCAACGCAGACGGAGTGGGTCAGTACGGCAATATGGCCACTATCAACCAGATCGCCGGGTCCAACAACACGGTCTTTATTCAGCAGGGTGTACAGGGCAGCAGCACCATTTCCAATGATAATCTGATCAATGTCACTCAGAACGGCTCCAATAACTTTGCCCGGTTTTTGCAGGTGGGTAACAATAACGTGTTGAATTTGACTCAGAATGGCTCTAACAATCAGGTCTTGAATCTGGCGGGTGATCCAAATTCGTACGCTTCTCAGCAGGGTAACAACAACCAGCTGACGTTGACCCAGAACGGTAGTAACCTCACCTTCCGTTACACCCAGATTGGCAACAACAATGTCCAGGTAGTTGAGCAAACCCCCTAGGCAGTAGACGATTAGGCTTCTCAGCTTATAAATAAAAACCGCCAGAGTAAGTGCCCTGGCGGTTTTTATTTTGTGCAGGCTAGAAAGCTACTAATTACATCGCAGCACGAAGTTGGCCGCTACAAAGCCCAGCTGCTTATTCTGTTGCCGGGCTGCTTCCTGTAGCCGCAGCAGCATATACAGCCGCTCTTTCCAGACATCGTATACCGCTATCCGTTGCCCCGTGGTTAGCCACAATTCACCCTGATACTTCACCGAGCCGACTGAGCCCTGTACATACTCCGGATTGACCAGATGGCCCACTCCGACCCGCCAGAAATAGGGCAGCCGGTTTTGCAGCCGACTAATGCAGTGGCTACTTCGGTAGATACGCCCGTCGGCCGTGCGGATCAAACAACCCCCTTGGCCACGGCGCGTGGTCTGAATCAGCACAATCTGCTGAAGGGGTACCTGATAGCACTGGCCATCGCTGAGGACCGGCAGGTGTTGGGCGCGAACACGCCCGTTCACGGCCCGATGGGGTTTTAGTTGGGTCGTGTTCATCGTTTAACCTGAAAGAAGTTGCAGTACTCATCCAGGGCCGTAGCGACACTGGCCTCCTTGTCGATTGACTTAGCTAAACCAGCCTCGAAGTTGGCAAAGGCCAGTTTGCTAACCCGCTCGAACATGGCCCGTTGCAGGTTGGTCACCTGCTGATACTCGGCCCAAAAAACCGAGGCTGATTTATGATCGGCTTCTTTTTGCAGTCCTATTAGATGGCGAAGTAGGACTTCGCTGTAGTGCTGAAGAGCTTCAAAGATTAGCACCGCATCGGTATTGCCTACGCCGTCCTCGATGACACTGAGCGACAGCTCGAATTGAAAGGTGGACTGATTAGTCATGACTCGGCCCTCCTGCTGCCTGCTCTAGTTTTTGGGCTTCGTGCTCGCAGTATTCCAGACTCCGCACATTACCCAGCAACTCATAAAGAAAATCCATCTGAGCCAGGAGTATTTTCAGTCGGATCGTATCGTAGCTACCCGATTGGAGGTTGGGGCCAGCCGTAAGCCATTTTCGGAGTACATAACCGATGGCTTCGGTCGGGCTGTGTTTGAGCAGCAGAAAGTCTGAGACGGTGGTCACGATAGCCAGTTGAGCCTCGTAAACATCTTTGTTAATGGTTACCTGCTCAGAAGTAATAGCGGAGGGCGTTTGAGACTTATTCACCGCTCACCTCCTTTTTGCCCCCTTGCAGTTCGGTGATGGTGACCCAGGCCTCACGGCTCTGTTTGAGCTCGACCAGAAAATCGATCAGCCGCAGGATCATGCTTAGCTGATGCTTATTCATAGGATCGGACAGATCGACCGGGGCCGAGGTGAGCCACTTTTCTAATAGATCATTAATGGCTACGATAGGACTGGTATGGTCCATGTAGGCATCGACTAACTCCAGCAGCCGGGTCTGGACTTCGTAAACGTCGCGGTCGACATCGATGTAGGCGGATTGCTCATTGGCAACCGGGGTATTGGTATTGATGGAATTAGTTTTCATGGTCGGAGATTGTAGAAGGGATTGGATCTGTGGTTGGAGTGAGGGCGTATTCGAGGTTCGAAGCGTGATTGTTGAGCTTGTCACCATCTTTGTGTTTGACGATGGGCAGGCCTTCAGGAGCAGGCAGAAACACGGTAGCCACAGCTAAATGAATGCAGACGTGGAGTTTCTTACGGGTGTGCGGTCGCTTGATCCATAAACAGGGGTAGCCGTTCGAATCGATCTCCTGCGGAATGATCAGGCCCGAGTGAACGCTGCACACCCGGCCGAAGCTGGAGAGCTCGTAGCGGTCCTCGAAGCCGGGGAAGGGCAGCCAGATTTCGTCGGGCGTGGCCGGATCGGGAGTTGGAGGGGGATTGGTCGACCGATTGTCAACCGAAGCGGGGCGATTGGCCTTCGTTTTGGCCGCTCGTGGAGTGGGAGCTACAATATTCCCCCTACCCACGTACCTTTGTACTGTGCGCATTTGACTAATGGTTTGAATGTGACACTTGCCCCGCGGTGTTTTGCCTGAGAAACTTGGCACTGCGGGGTTTTTATGCATTAATGATCCGGTAGATACGCTTCGGCAGGCAACCTCCTCGGTACTATATGCCTTTTCTCGTCCATCTCAATACGTCAAAATACGTTATATTTAACGAATTAGTCAAGTATAAATACGTATTTAGTCGTTAAATAAATATAATATTGGTTAGATATAGGGTGATTGTGTATATTGGTGCCGTTAATAAAACGTAACTAATGGCACAGGAAACAATAGCAGAGAGACTTCAAACTTACTTTATCAATAAACATATTAAGGTTGCCCAAGTCTCTAGGGAAACAGGCATACAATATGATTCACTTCAGCAAATCCTTTCGGGAAAAGTAAAGGCAATGGGGGTCGATAAGTTTGCAGCGATCTGGAAAGTATTTCCTGATTTGGACGCTTGGTATATTCTGACTGGAGAGGCTACAGAACATCAACGTCAAGTGACTACTATGACGACTGTGGAGCAATTAAAACAATTTAAAGCTGATATAGATCAAGCTTTAGACAAGCGAATTCAGGAGCTGGGAGGGTAATTAATTCCTGCCCAAGGCCTATTACCTCTTCTTCAATGTATACTCTGCCTGACTGCCTACTCTACCATTAGCATCAATAGCGTATAACTTGAGCATTGAATTCGAGACAACCTCTACTTTGTATTTCTTCCAAGAAGGATCAAAATCACTATTCCACCGCCTGTAGCTCATCACATTGTTAGCATCGAACTTGAACTCATATTTATCAATGCTTTTTGCGCTCTGAAACGTAGAGTTGTAATTGTAATAGTTTTTGCCCGCAGAGAAATCAAAAGCCACATCATTATAAATTGAGTAGTTACCTTGATCCCAAACGCCTTTCAGAATAGCTAGTAGAGATGGTGAGTTAACCACGCTGCTCATTGACTGCTCCACATCACTCGTGCGGGTAAAAATATTGGGTGACAGCTCCCGGTAAGACGTGCTTGTTTCAAGGATCCGGAATACTTTCATTTCATCGTCAGACAGGATTTCAAACCGGGCGTATTTCTCCAGTTTACCACCGGTACCCTCAGTGTAAATCACTTTATCGGTGATGCTGAATTTATAATCTAGTTTGGTGGTCTCCGGATCTAGCAGTGTGTAGTAATCATTATGATAATTTTCATACTTCAAGGTGTTGTTCAGCTTCGAGAATTCGTATGTGTAGTTATTGAATTTTTGATTTTCACCTCGCACATAAGTTCCCCAGATACCTGGCAAGTAATTAATCAGTGCCTGATCCTCCACCACATCAGCCAGTGTCAGCACGACCGACGTGATAGGAACGCTAACCGTTTTAACGACCTCTCCCCCCTTCCCTTTACCGGTAAGCTTAACGGTATAAGTACCTGCTTTCAGGTAGCGGGTAGCTGGATTGACCTCCGTTGAGGTTTTGCCATTGTCAAAATCCCAACTATATGATTCAGCGTTTTTAGTCTTGTTAGTGAACGTCACCTGCCCATTCGCATTAGTCCAGGTGAAATCAACTACTGGCTTAACGTTGACGACTTCGACCTCTTTACTGGTTTTCACCTCGCCACCTTTTCCCGTAGCCGTCAGTGTGATGGTGTATTTCTTGTTCTCAGTGTACTTGACAACGGGTGATATATCAACACTACTACCGCTGTTGCCCAGATCCCAAAAGTAGCTCTGCGCGTTGGTCGATGTGTTAGTGAATGTTATTTGACCGTCTTCGCCTGATGTTACAGAGAAGTTGGCCACCGGTGCAGCGAATGACGACACCTCAATATCCTTACTGATCTGATCGCTGGCCGTCGGGTTCTTTACACTCAGCGTGACGGTGTACTTAGCGTTCTTAGCAAAAGCATGTTTAGGGCTCTTCTCTGATGCGGCTGGGGATCCGTCGCCAAAGCTCCAGGAGTAGCTATCAGCTTCGGTCGACTGATCGGTGAGCTGAATTACACCTTCTCCAACACTGGCCCAGCTGAAAGCCGCTTTAGGAGCTGGTCTCGGTATTTCTTTAGGTGAGCAACTGTTGAAGAGGTAAGTAGAGAAGAGGAAAAGAAGAATAGTATAATGTGACTTCATAAAGCGAGAATTACAGACCGGTAAAGGTATTTAAGCCCACAAGATACTGATTTAGTTAAAATATAAATAAAGTGTTTGTCATATGAGTCCTTTGCTATCATCCAGCATAAATGAGCCGAACTTATTATAAGTAGAACAGCCTTATTGTCCCCAATACGACAAAAGTTGTCCCAAATCGAAAATTCTCTCTCATTGCCAATTTCGAAATTTGAGATTTAACTCCTCATTATTATCTGATACTACCTAATGGGATTGTTCGACTTTTTAAAGAAGAAAGAACTAGCTGAAATTGCTGATCTAAAGGCGAAACGAGAGCAGGACAAACTACTTATTGACAAGCTTAATAGGCAGTTACAGCAGTACACGCCAATTGTGAATATTGAGGCAGAAGTAGATAGGCAAAAGAAAAATCTAGTACAAATGGTTGACTCGGCAACAACCGAGGTAAAAGCGGCCAATGAAAAGCTGACTACACTGAATGCCCAGTATCAAACGGCCTTGGAAGTCTATACCAAGTTGCGAAAAGAGATTAATGTCTTCGAGTCGAAACTGGATTTGATAGAATTTGGCGTGTACGAACCAGTCTACGACTTTGAAAAGTCGGACGAATACCGCGCCGAGCAACGTGAATTTATCGAAGCGCAAAAAGCACTGATCAGTATGGATACGGCTGCTAAGTGCGATACACAATGGACAGTGGAGGGTAGTGAAGCCAAGGGCAGAGCTGTGGTGAGGGTATATAAAAAATTGATGTTACGGGCTTTCAACGGTGAATGCGATGTTCTGATAGCGAAAGTTAAATGGAACAATATCAATCAGATGAAAGAGCGGATGCAGAAAATATTCGATGCTATCAATAAGTTAGGCGAAGGCTTTAAGGTTTACATCAACAAAGATTATTTATCCTTTAAAGAGCAGGAGTTAATTCTAGAATACGAGTATCAAGCTAAGCGTCAGCAGGAGAAGGAGGCTATGCGGGCCATACAGGAAGAATTGCGTGAGGAAGAGAAAGCTAAACGTGAATTTGAACAAGCCCAGCGCGAAGCCCAAAAAGAGGAAGCCAATTATCAAAAAGCTTTAGATAAGGCTCGTCGGGAGGTAGAACTAGCGACGGGTGAAAAACAGGATCGGTTGCTGGCTCAAATTCTGACCTTAGAACGTGAACTAGAGGCCGCACAGTTCAGGAAAGAAAGGGCTTTGTCAATGGCTCAGCAAACGAAGCGAGGGCATGTTTACGTCATTTCCAATATTGGCTCATTCGGCGAAAACGTCTACAAAATTGGGATGACCCGGCGATTAGAGCCGGAAGATCGGGTCAAAGAAATAGGGGATGCGTCGGTACCCTTCCAATTTGATATCCATGCTATGATCTATTCTGACGAAGCTCGAACGCTAGAATACGAACTACACAGAGCGTTTACTGATAAAAAGGTAAACATGCTCAACTACCGCAAGGAATTCTTTAACGTAACACTTGATGAAATTGAGCAGAAAGTAAAGGAGATTGGCTTTAATGCAGAATTTTCAAGGTTTCCTGAAGCGATGGAGTACCGAGAGACGGTAGCTATTTTGGAGAAGCTCCATACTCAAACACCACTAGTTACGGTCGAACAGATAATTGCCGAAGAATTTCCAAGTAGTTTGACTTAAAAGGAACTGCGAATCAGTGTCGTTATTTTTCGCTTAGAAAAAAGTACGCACAAAAAGCGGCCAGTTTAACCACAGCTGACTAGTTACGCCAATTCAAAGCGGAGATGGATGAGGCTTTGGATAAACGGATAGCGGAGTTGGAAGGCTAGTTGACATAAGTCCCAAAGCCAGATGTATGCCTTCAATTGGACATGTACAATTATTCAACCATTAACTATTATACTATGGATTTTAATGATGTAAAGAGTCGGATTCAACGCGTTTATGCGTCCATTGCCCAGCTTAAATCTGATGATTACGAAAAGAAGATTAAGTGGACACCAGAAGAATTTGATATACGATTTGGCTCCACGGACGACCCAGATGATGAGCACAAAGTTCTGAGTATAATTAGCGCACTGGCCGACCTTAAAGACAACCTCAAGAATAGGATGGATTCTTTGGGTTTAAGAAAACAACTAGTAGAAGATGAGATTAATAAATCACTGCCTTTACAATTAATAACAGACCTAGATAACCAGAATAAGCACGATTACCCATTAAAATTAACAAAAAGATCAAATAGGGATCCACAAATAAAGAATGTGGCTTCAGGTCTTGAAGTTACCTTCGGTCCGACTGGCGACGGGGGGATTATGTTTCATATGGATAGCGCAACAGTATCTTTTGATGGTGGCGCAGGCGGAAAGCATTCAATAGACGCTGAGATAACTGATGGTAGCGGAAATTTTATATGTAGCCTTGACTCTATGGTTAATGACGCTATTATGCTATGGGAGCAATTTATAACAACTCATAAGTTGACATAAGTGTGACTACTCTGATTGAACCACACTAACGCTTTCATGACTAAGAAACGAAAAAATACGCCAAAGGGGAAACGTAAATCAGCGAATTCTACTGCCAATTTAAGCCCAAACATTCAAATACAACAAACGCAAAGTTCTCTTTATAATACCACCAACTACGTTCGCGCATTTATATCAAAAGCTTGGACTTGGTTACTAACTATTGCCTCTATTATTGGCTTTACGATTAATATACGGCCTGATACTAAAATAGAACTTAAGACCCCTAATGACCCTAGCAAATTGATATTCAAAGTCAGTAATGACAGCTGGGTTCCGTCTAATAATCTGATTGTTGACTTTTATGTAGATACCCTGCAGACCACTCAAAACGAACGCATTGGTTCATTGAAGTTCACCAATATTGACGCTGCATATCCTCAATTAAAAAGAGGAAATTCCTTTTCGTCAGAATACGACATGCGGGTACTCTTTGGCTATGATCCACCACCATATTTTGTGCAAGCTAGGGTAGCGGTTCAGGTGACTTATGATTATTGGGATTACTCACAAACTGAAACTGTGTATTACAAAGGCTTTTTTAATTCTGACGGCACCTATTTATGGTCAGAAATGCCAGATGCGGGATTTGTTGAAAAGATTGACACCCTTAAGACGCCAACTAACTATTATGATATACCCGAACTACGGCGAAATTTTGGCAAAAAGTTGAAGGACCCGAGACACTTTAAGATTGAATACAAGTAGGTTTTTTCACGCAAACACCCCTAGTAGCCTTGCCACCTGTGTGTTTTACTTTCAATAATTACACTGAGAATAGAATAATAACAAAATGTAAGCCATAATTACATTTTGGAGAATCGAACCCCTTGGTTACTTTCCAGATTCTGAGTTACTCCGTATTTTACTTTACCCATAAAATATCGTTTCACCTAGTCGTTTATCCAGGTGACAAATTAATGCTGATGCATCGGACACTCGGGAGTATGCGGCTTACTTCTCAGCCGTAATGTACCTCAGCTGTAGCGGTATTTGAGTTTGCAATAGCCAGTGTAAGCTTAACTAATCCGATCAAGTTCGACTAGCTCATTAACTTGATGTTGGGGGCAAGTTCGGCTTTTAAACTCAGCCCCTGTGTGAAAATGAGACGTTGTTTTGCGAGATGGGAATTTGCGACGGTTAGGTAAATCGGACGTATAACCTTTAGTAGAACTGGAAGCAGTCTCGGGAAAACGGGCATTTACAGAGATGGTTAGGTCACTTTTATATGCCAGCGAGGGTGGGTTTCTTTACCATTTAAATAGCCGCAATAGACTGCCATGAAGAAAAAAGCTATCCTTGGTTCGACTTTTCTTCTACTAACTAGTTGCCTGCTTTACCTAGTTTGGCTAGAAAAGTCTAATGCAACAAAACCGCAGGACCCTAAATTACCTTATCCCTATCCTAGCCAAGAAGTCCGTTTTCAAAATAACCAGGCAGCTATCAGCCTTTCCGGTACGCTAACTTTACCGACCAAAGCCAAAAATGTACCTGCCATAATCTTGATTTCCGGTAGCGGCCCCCAGAACAGAAATGGCGAAGTTTTCGGACATAGGCCCTTTCTGGTTATCGCGGATTATCTCACTCGCCACGGGTTCGCGGTGTTGCGCTACGACGACAGGGGAATCGGTCAATCAACGGGTAATTTTATGACGGCTACGTCGCTCGACTTTGCGGCTGATGCTGAAAGTGCAGTGGCCTATCTAAAAACAAGAAAAGAAATTAATCAGCATAGCATAGGTCTAGTTGGGCATAGTGAGGGCGGTCTAATTGCGGCCATAGCCGCTTCTCATTTGAAAGAGGTTTGTTTTGTCATTTCACTGGCTGGACCGGGCGTTACCTGTATTGATGTAGCACACTTACAGGCTGAATTGATTGCCCGAGCAGGCGGTGTTGAAGAAAGCGCGATTGTAACGATGAATAAGACAAATCGTGAAATGGCGACTATACTCAGGCGCTCACTTGATACGACCGAATTGCGAACCAGGCTGACCGCCTATGCTCGGACCCACTGGCAGAACTACCCCAAACAGATGCTCCCTGCTGGTCAAACAAAGAAAGAGTTTTTTAAAAACCAGGTAAACGTTATGTGTACGCCCTGGTGTCAGTTTTTGTCTAAAACGGATCCGGCTACCTACTTCAGGAATGTAGCTTGTCCGGTTCTAGCGCTGAACGGGTCGAAGGACTTACAAGTGGATGCTAGGCAAAACCTGCCGGCTATTTCAAAAGCAGTGAAAGCGGGCGGTAATCTGCATGTGACGGTAAAAGAATTACCGAACCTAAATCACTTCTTTCAAGAAAGTAAAACCGGCCATCCCAACGAGTATGCAAGCCTCAAGGAAACGTTTTCACCGACTGCCTTGAGGGTGATGTCTACTTGGCTTAGAGCTCAAATTAAATGAAATCTTCGTTATTTATAGTTGCTAGCGCAAGGGGGTAGTAAACTTAGGTGTCTCACTAATGGCTCCCACTTGAGACCCAAAGACGTTCGTGTATTTGCATCATTAATAGGGCGATTTATGAGATGGGTCATTAGAGAGAAAATTTCCATTAAAACCTTTACAGACTTACACACCAAGCAGGGTAAAGGCAATGGATAATTTAGTTAATTTCATCAAAAAGTGAAGCCTATTTAATATGTCCGAAGAATATAATAAGGCTTTTGACAGGATACGTCGAATCGCCGATAATAGATTGGAAGATTACGATGAAGGCCATACAGGCTCTTGGCTATTACTATTTCAAGAATTTAATCGCAGAATGGCGTATTGGGCGAAAATGCTAAATAAAGAAGCCTCGGGCTACAGTCTATGGATTGATATTGCTCATGAAATAAATCATTCTTGGACTATTGATAAGGAAAAAACTTCTGAAACGAATGCTCTGATAGCAAGTATTACAAAGTATACCTCATTTATCGAGTCATACCTCAATTGGGAAAAGCATAAATCCTTCATTAATCAATTAGGCTATGCTACTTCGCTAGAACCCTATGAGCCTATTGTTCTATTCTTTGAATTGGGTAAAGGTTGGATACATAATGATGGAACCGGATATTATGAGATTGGCCGGGATAGGCTAAAAAGGCCTAAGATTGAATCATTTTATGGAAGGCCTCAAATTCTCGAATTAAATAAGGATGCCTTTCACAAGGCTGATTTAGAGTATCAGTTAGATCGAAATACATTCTTTAAAAACCATCAATTAACCTAATCAAAATAATCGAGTCTTACAGTAGGCAATGGACTGAGTGAGAAACCTATTGAAAGTTCAGACTGGAATTCAAAATGTACATTCTCACGAAAGGCTCCCACTTGAGACAATGGAGCTTCCACGTAGCTGCAACTTAAATGGGGCGTTTATAAAGAGTCCGTTTAGGTTGGCGATGGATGATGGAAATAATAGCATGGTAGTTGTAGTTCAATTTCGAAATTGATTTTCTGATAAAATACGAATGGTTAATAGAATAGGGGACGTTATCGTAGAATACAAGGAACTCTACAGAGAGTTTGCTTTTAACCCACGGAATCAAACTGTTAACTATTTCATGGAAATTGTAAAGGCAGAATTCGCTGAGAAGTTTAATCTAGCTAACGAATTAGAAAGAATAGTAATGCGTAAAGAGTCTGGTGAGAATTATGTCAAAATATGGGCTTTGGCTAACCAATTCGACAAATGTATTTTTATTACTGAGTACCCGAAAATCATTGACATTTTGGAATCAGAATCTCTCCAGTATCAAGGTAGCAAGCCGACCGGTCACTATGCAGGGATTAAACTGTCTGTAAATCGAATAGACACACCGAATTCTATAATTGTTAGAAATCAATTGATGAATGGAACATGTGGCAAACACATCAATGAAGTTTTTGACTTCGTCCAGGAAGCCGATTCAATAATTGAGACAATTATTGGTTGTGCAAAATTCAATGGATTCGCCGGCTTAGAATTTACCATTCACGATATTGACAATATCGCTCATGCCAGAAGCACCCATAAAATATTGGCCTCTGTGAAGTGTTTGCAAGATATGTTTGGACAAGAAGTAATAAAGTGGATTAATCCAGCCTAAGCTAAGAAGTGCTTTAAAATCCGTTTATAGTGTTTTAGTCAAAGTATCAATGCCTATATTAGACTTGCCACCCTATACTGATAAAAAGGTAAGTATGCTTGGTTTATCTAGAAAAGCATCAAGCCTCATCTCGAAAATCGCTCCTGCTTGAGACGAAGAAATAGTCATCACGAATATGCGTCAATAACGGGGCGTTTGGCGAGCTAGACAAAGCCCCCACCAGCATCGATAATTGATCCATGCTGGTGGGGACGTATTACACTTTAGTCGCTCCGTAAGCTCTTTACTGGATTCACCAGGGCGGCCTTAATGGCCTGATAACTGACCGTCAGTAAGGCGATGGCAAGAGCCAGAACCCCGGCTAAGGCAAAGACCCACCACGCCACATCCACATGGTAGGCATATTCCTGTAACCACAACGTGATGCCCCACCAGGCGATGGGGAAAGCCAGACCGTTGGCGATTAGCACTAGGATCAAAAAATCTTTTGACAGCAGGGAGGTAACATTCAGTACGCTAGCGCCCAATACTTTCCGGATCCCAATTTCTTTAATGCGCTGCTCGGCCGAGTAGGTGGCCAGACCAAAGAGGCCAAGGCAGGCAATGAAAATAGTGGCGATGGCCACCCACAGCAGAAGGGTTTGCCGACGATAGTCTTCAATATAAAACAGGGCCAGTTGCTCGTCCAGAAAATGATATTCAAAGGGTTCCTCTTTATCGGCTTTCACCAGCGGAACTTTTAGTTTTTCCAAGGTGGCCGGTATATTGTTGGCCTCAATCCGAACCGTATAGTAATCTATCAGCTGGACTGGATTCGTGTTATAAGCCAGCACCAGCGGGGCAATTTTCTCGCGCAAGGATTGGAAATGGAAATCCTTCACAATACCAATGACCCTGGCTTTAAAGGGAATGTTGCCTTCATTCAGGGGTTGAAAACTGTCCCCTGCTGATCGGCTGGGCATTTCAACCAGTTGATTGGCCGGCTCGTTGATATGTAACTGCCGAGCGGCCGTTTCATTCAATATCACTGACGTCGAATCCGTCGAATTGATAAAATTTCTTCCTTTTGTTAACTGCAGCCCAAAGGTGTTGGTGAAGTCTTTGTCCGCCCCAATCAGGTAGGCGATTTTTGGTTCATCACCCTTACCCTGGGTGTTGATTTTAACTCTGACTAAGGATTTCCATTCGCCAGGCACTCTGGAGCTGACCGAGACATGTTTTACCGAAGGTATTTTACTTAGGCCGGCCTTGATAGCCTCAAACCCACTTCGTGCCTTGGCCGTATTGACATCGATCACCACTAATAAGTCTTTGTTGAAGCCTAAGTTGGTGGTATTCATGAAGTGTACTTGCCGATAAAGGACAATGGTGCCGATGATCAGCACCGTCGATAAGGTAAATTGGAAAACAACCAGACTCTTGCGCAAACTCAGGTTACCAGCTGGACTGATTTTCTGGCCTTTTAATAGTAAAACCGGCTTAAAGCCTGACAACAGGAAAGCAGGATAACTGCCCGATAGGAGGCCCATCAGGCTCGTTGCTCCCAGGGCAATGAACCAGATGCGGTAATCCGTTCCAAATCCCAGCGAGAGCTGCTTCTTGGTAAACTCATTAAACCAGGGCAGTATGAACTGGACAAGAATCAACCCCAAGCCAAAGGAAATGATGGTGACCAGTAGCGCTTCAACTAAAAATTGATGGACCAAGTTACTGCGTACGGCACCAATTGACTTGCGGACACCGATCTCCTTGGATCGATTCGAGGCCTTGGCGGTCGATAAATTCATGTAATTAATGCCGGCGATCAACAGGACGAACAGCGCGATGAAGGAAAAGAGGTTGATGTAGACTGATTTTCCTTGAGTGATGGCCTCAACGTTCGTATTGCGGCCACCATCAACAATGCCCTCCGAATGCAGGTGCATATCGTTTAGCGACTGAAGGCCAAAGGTTAACGTAGTGCCTGCTTCGGGTTTTAAATTGGAACGAATCAGCCTGGTCAGTTTGCTGGAAACCGATCCTGCATTGGCATTGGGCTGTAATAATGTATAGACGGAAAAGTTGGTTGATGACCAGTCACTGCTCATCATTTGCTTATAATAATCACTAGTTCTATGAGTGGCCTCCGATACTAACGAATTGAAATTGAAACTCGAATTAGGGGGATGGTTTTTCAAAACGCCCGTAATTGTCAACGGTGAATCCAGATGACTAAACCGGAGGGTTTTACCTAAAACCTCTACCTTATTAAACAGGCGCATGGCCAACTCTTCGTTAATAAGGATTGAATTGGGCTCTTTTAAAGCCGTCTGTTTATCACCCAAAAGCAGGGGAAAATCAAAGATTTGCAAGAAGTTTTCATCGGCATTGGTGACGGTTTCCTGAAAATTTACCGGGTTTTCGGGATTGATCAAATTGGCCCGCCCATCCCGGCTCATCCGGGTCGTGTTTTCTACTTCCGCAATCCTTATCTTAGCTTCTTGAGCGAGTTTGTAGCTGGCCGCGGCAATGGTGGTTTCTTCACCTTTTACGTTTTTATGCTCAATGACCCGATAGATGCGATTGGCCTGGCTGTGCTGCTGGTCGAAGGTGAGTTCATCAAACACATACAGCCCAATCAACATAAAGCAGGTAATCCCAAACGTCAGCCCCGCTACATTGAGGGCGGTATAGAGTTTGTTGCGCTGGAGAGCTCGAAGGGCGATTGTCAAATAATTGCTAAGCATGGTTGGGTTGAGAAAAAAGGTGGTTTGAACCGGTCCGCCGGTGCGATTGGCCCAGCTGCCTTCGGGCGGCCGAGCCAGCACTCTCACAAAAGGCCGGTTTAAATTTGTTTGACCGAACTGGCTTCAATAGTTTGAATAGCCTGTTTGCCTGCATTACCCGTATAGGTCAGCTGACTGGCTTGCGATAAATTCCCTCTTAACTCTTTGGTCGCTAATTGTAAAGTAGCTCTACTAGCGCCACTCATAGCAACAGACACGGTTTGGGCCGTCAGGTATAAGGTAGCACTACTGGCTTCGTGAACAGCTAAGGAAAAATCAGTTGATCTAAAAGGAGCTTGACCAACAATTTTGGAGGCACTCGTGGCTTCTAAACCTTTTAGCGTTTTCACGGTGACGTAGACGGTAACCGCCCCGTCCTTGAATTCGCCTTTGCGTGTATTGTCTCGTCTGATAACCAGCGTATGATTCACTACTTCGGTAATGATCTTGTCTTGATCGGCAGAAGCCGCTTTTACGCTTACAAGCTGTTTATCTCCTGGAGAAATCTGTAACGTAATGGCATTACTGACCAGTACTCGATCAAACCCACTAAGCTGACGATCCTGCCTGTCTTGAGCAGTAACCTGACTAGCGAATATGCCCAGCAGGGCCATTAACAGTCCAATTAACTTTACTTGATTAAGTAAATTGTTCATGTGCAACGAGTTTAGAACTTGTGTAAAAGCAAGATGCAGCCTTGGTTCATTAGGTTGCATCCTGTTCGCTGCACTGATTGTAGAAGTAGCTAGTCCCTAAAATCGCCTTAACCGCTGGTGATTACTAATTCATTTTTAAAACCGGCTCATGGGCAATGGCTATTAAGGGGAGTGGGTTCGGATTGCCCACCAGTTGATACAGCTCATCAAAGTAGCGGGCTGAAACGGCCGAGAACTGGCCATGTCCCAGACAGCGCACCCACGAACCCGGCTTAGCATAACAGCTGCGAATCTGCCCTTTGACCACGCTCATGATGTGAGCCGTGCCGTCGGCATCGAACTGAGCGGGCTGGCCTCCGCACATCGTTAGAAAGGTATCCAGCTGCTCTCTGTCGGTTTCCCGGTACTGGGTGCATGGCTGGGGCTTCCTGGCCAGGCAGTAGTGAACAAAATCCATACGTAGTATAGTGACGGTGAGATGATAAAAAGGACCTAGTGTCTGTTTTATGGACATCAGCTCCCTGTTTTCAAGAAAGCAAATTACTTAAATTCTTAGGAAAATCACCTACATATATGCCTTATTAATCATATAATTTTCTAGGTAATCCCACTATTATCAGGAAATTATTCGTTATACCAAACGGCTGTGACTATACGTCGAGGTTTTCTATTGCTGTTGCTCATTCATGACTGGTAGCCCACCAGCAACAACAGGAGCAGGTAGCCTTACAACTGGGTTCCCTGTCGGATTAAAAGCGAATAGGGAAAATCCCGTAACACTACCTATGTATCATGACAACCGGGTCTGTGGCGGGCTTTTTATTTTTTCCCCATTTGGGGAAAAATTAGGGTGTACCATCACTAACGAGTCTTCAGCAGGCTTTAATTTTCCCCATTTTGAGGGAGAAATCATCAGTCATACAAAGTCACCGACTCTGATTCAGGAAGCCCTATATAGTCAATCTTTCGAATTTACCGGTGACATGCGGAAAACTCGTTTGGGTACCCAGACCGTTACCCGAAAACTGGGTAACGCTCAGCAACAGTTCGTTGAGGATTAGATGCCACTGATTGTTCACATCTTCACTTCAGAATACGTCTTAACTCGTAACGTGGTACGAGTTTATTCCCTTCGTATCGTTTCCCAAGACCTGCTTATTCTACACGTTGAAGGTTTTTCTGACATCGATTTACGCCCGAGTGAAGCCTGGAGCGGACTAGCTGAAAGTGGCTAAATAAGGGAATAGAAGATTATTTCGGAGTCAATTCGCGCAGGTGAGCGGTGGGGAAGAATTCGCAAAAACGGCTAAACGAGCCTGCTGAAGATTTTTCCGCGGTCAATTCGCCTACGTGTGCTTATTGAGCTAACGTAATCCCGTGAATCCACTGAAGGTTTTTCGGGAGTCAATTGCGTACGCGTGAGCAGGGCAGTGTGTTAGCTAAACACCTTAAATCAGCTGATTGAGGATTTTTCTACGGTCAATTCGCGCGTAGGCAAGGAGCCTATTGAGTTTCTTGAGTCCATAAAAACGCGCGAAAAAGGCCATTTCCAGCCCATTGAAGTTTTTTGGAGTCCATAAAAAGGAGTCTAGCCCGGCGTAATGGCCTCGGCTATGATCTACCGTTACCCTTTGGCTTGTCATCCATTATCCTCAGTTTGGGCACTTATTGAGTTTCTTGAGTCCATAAAAAAGGGGGAGGATTTACCCCTTCGGCTACACTTATTCATGGGCTTCTCGTAAAACCTAATTCTGGCCCTCCTTTTCAGGCTGTGGCTGAGGGGTTTATAGAACCTGACAAAACCAGACATTGACTGATGGGAGATTGCTGATTCTGAGCCCGTTGAGCGATTGGTCGACAGCTGGGCAATTGAGCAGATTTTGACTACCAGCAACCGTTTCATTGAGTTTTCGGAGTCCATAAAAAAGAGCGCAATAGCCCTTTTTGAGCCAATTGAAGTTTATTTCAGTCCATAAAAAAGGGTTGGCAGTCGGTAAACATCGGACTTTGGACTTTATACTGACTAGTGGGATGCTAGCCTTAGCTAGCGGTCTGGCGTCAAATTAGCCTCGTAGCGATGCGATCTGACCAGAAGCGGTAAGTATCGACCTGTTTTGTTTCGATGGATAACAGGCATTTTTACGCGTCAATCCCCTTGATAGTAGGATGCTTTGGGTTTGGTCTGGGATAAGTACCAGCGAGTAAAACGCCGTTTCCAGCGAATTGAAGAGTTTTCGGCCACAGGTATGGCCGGAAAGACTTCAGCAATAATGAAGCCACTCCAGACAGATCTGAAGTGGCTGACTCATTACTGATTAGGACATTCAGCGTTGAGAATTTTTCACAGCAGCCGACTCAATCAATGCTTTATGTGACGGCTATGTGATCGAGAGCCTGAAGCGGATCAGCCGGCACATAGTGTTGGGCCTCGATAAAGAGCGCACAGTCGTTCGGGGCGTACATCCTGGGTACCGGGTAATTAGCGGGCAGGTGCGTGGCAAAGTAGTCAGTGAAGCGTGCGCAGCTGTTGCGCAGCGGACACAGGGCGAAATCATCCTCGGCCTTTCCCGAGTTGCCCGTGCAGCGGGTGATATCAGCAGGTAGGTGCATCAGTAAGCGTTAATTGGTCTAGTCTTGGCCTGGTCGGCCGAGGGAGTCAAGGCCCAGATCAGCCGCTCGGCGGCCTGATACGTAGCGGGGAAAGCTTCGGGTTTGAAACCCAACTGGTTCTGAACAAGCCGGGTGATCATGGCGATCTGCAAAGCGGTAATGGGCTGAATCATGGCAAAGCATTGTTTAGGAGACGGAACTGGTTTTGTCAAGGGCCATTCGTCGAGAGACGATTGATCAGGAATGCGTTTAATCCCAATCGGGTGGGTAGCCATTCCACTGATTCAGCAGGTAATCGGCTAAATCCAGCCCGTCGGCTTTCTCGGTTTCGGTGGCTCGCTGCTCCAGATAATCGCTGGCCGTCAGGTTGAAGCCTTCGGTCTGCAACTCCTGAGCCCGGCTCAGCCAGCCTTTGATCACCTGGCCTTTATCACTAAGCCGGTCATGATACGCATTCAGATCCGGAAACAGAATGATCTTCCGCCGGCGCAAAGGGGCCAGCCGCTCGGCGTTGAGATAGGATGAGCCGCCGATGGCCATCCAGATGAACTGGGGAAAGTAAGGCGTACAGATAACGGCCGTCTTGGGCGCTTCGACGATAGCCACCGGCTGATCGGTCGGCGCGGTCAGCAGTTGGGAAAGTCCGAAGGATACCGGAAACTTATCGGCCTGCTCGATGTAGGTAGTCAGCCACTCCGGCCGGGGCAGCTGCTTCTGACCGTAGCGGCTAGCCAGCGCATAATGCACCCAGCCCGTGCAGCGCTTCTGACTGCCGTCGGTCAACGTCCGCTTGGCGGTGTGGCCCGAGGGCTCGAACAAAACGACCTGCCCACCCCTGACCCGCTGGCGTTCATCCTTGAGCCAGAACACGCAGGCGCCTGGCCAGTAGGAAGAAGTACCAATCGCAAAGCGGGCGAGTAGTTCATCGGCTACGCCCATCCCGAAATGGACCTGAAGCAGGCGGGCAAACTGATTGCGTTCGTAGTGACCGAGAGAAGCCGTGAAGACCTCATCCGGAATGGGAATCACGGGGGTGATTGGTACGGGACTGCTGCTGGGTTTTATCCGGATTGGTACCGGTAAGCCGGGTGATACTTGCTGGTTATCGGCTAGCCACTGCTGATAAACCTGCTCGGCATAGCTTAGTCCAGTGTGCGTTTTATGGTAGGGGCTCAGGTGATAGCCGCAGTTGGATTCGCGGTCGCAGCGGCCGTAGATCTCGGGCAGCGGCTCACCGATGCGCGTGTCGAGGTACCGACTCAGCGTTTTGCGGTGTTTGGGCCCGCAGTCGGGACAGTCGGATTTAATGGCCTTCTTGGGCAGGTGATAGCGCAAGGCTTGGGTCGTCATCTTGTTGTTGTCTACTTGGTTTTAGTAGGCGCTCCCCTCCTGCTCGACACGACTCGGTGTAAAGCGTGAAAAAAGTGAAGCGCCAAAAACATAATTTTTATTTTCCCCTGACCAGCTGGATTAGGTCTCGCTGGCCAGCTGGGGTAGTGTATCACGTTTGGTTCTGTACAAAAAAAGTCGGAATTATACACTAGCTTTTTAGTGAGTCTTTCTATTGATTATCAGCATTTTATGTCGTTTTGCATAAAATAAATTGGCATTATACATACGCTTTTCAATGAACCTGAGACACTACTACTGAGTGTTTTTCGCTCAATTGGCCATGTGCTGACCAGTGAAAAGTCAGCCGCATCAGGTGTAAAAGGTGAAAAAAGTGAATGCCCAAAAACAATTTTTATTTTTTAGTAGGGCGTATTCGAGCGGCCGATGTAGACCACATTGCCGATGTTACGGCGCTCGGTTCGGATGCCAATCGCATTGAGCCGCTTCTGAAAGTTGGGCTTCTTGACGGGGAATAAGCCGTCTTCAATGCAATAGGCCTTGTAATCCCGGTAGAGATCCTTCATCATCATGTAGCGCTCGGGATCCACCTGGTAGTCGGACTCATCCAGAAACAACCGCACGCTATCCGACTGATGTTTGTAGAGGTCCAGTTGCTGGGCAACCACTTCCGCATCGGTAAACTGGTTCTGGGCCAGTAGCCGGCGCAGGCCTGCCAATACCCAGTTGAATACTCCGGATAGCTCCGAAGCAATGATCTTGGCCGCTAGCTGTTTATCCTGCTCGGCATCGGGAATGATCACCGAGAAGGGAACAATCAGAAACCGCCGAAAGAACGCATTGGTGTGTTCGACGTCCGAGGGCAGTTCGTTGCAATTGAAAATCAGCTTGGCGTAATCGGTCAGCGTGAAGGGGTGCCCATAGGGCAGCCGGGCCTCGACGGGTTCCCCCGATACCAGCTGTTTGAAGGTATCCGCTTCCAGCTTGCCACTGATCTCACTGGCGTAGTTGACCAGCTTATTGGCCAAATGAGCCCGGCTGTAGGCCGGTTCCTGGGTCAGGCTTTGTAGCGAATAATGGGACACGTTATCCGGCCCGAGTAAAGCCGTGACCACCTCGAAAAACACTGATTTACCATTGGCCCCGGGACCGTACAGCAACAGGGTCTTTTCCAGCTTGAGCCGGGCCGGGCTGATAAAGATGTAGCCCAGGTACTCAGCCAGTAGATGCTGACAGTTCAGATCGGGTTGTACCCGGTTCAAAAAGGCCTCGAAGCGGGGCGCTTTGGCCTGGGGATCGTAGGCAAAGGGCAGCTGGTGAGTCAGAAAGTCAGCCGCATCGGGCGCCCGCAGGTGCTGACGCTGGGGCGTTATCTCAAAGGTGCCATTAGTCAGGTTGATCCGCACCAGGTTGCGGTCATTTCGAGGGGCCGGCAGGTAGGCCGTTTCGGTGAACTGCTCAAAGAGACTCTTGGAGAATTCGACGTAGCGGGCGGTGAACTTCTCCACCCCCATACGCTCGGCGGCTTGTTTGAGAAAGGCTTTCAGTTCGTCTTTCTCGATGACCTTCCAGTAGGCGCCGTTATAGGTGTAGAAGAAGTCATCCCGCCGGCACAAACCCCACTGATTCTTACGGGCCAGCTCGAGCACCTCTTCCACGGTAATAATCAGGTAGTGAGGCTTTTTTAGCTTCGTCTCGTCGGCCGGATCCAGCCCCGCCTTTTGGCGAAAATCCACTTTCTTAACCTGCTCGAGCAGGTTGCTGATGACTACTTCATGAGCCTGTCCGACAAACGCGGTATGCATCAAGGCCTGGGCCTGCTGGGCTAGCTCCTGCTGCATACTGGCAATACTTAAGGTTGTGCCATCAGCCTGGGGTTGTTGATTCATCTCTGTAGCACTAGTTATTCCCAAGGGTTCAAGGGAGGCTAATTCGCCTTGCTGAACTGTCCCAGACTGCGTATCTTGCAATGGCTGTAAACCATTAGGGGAGGTGTTCGGGTATGTACTCATATCAGTTCACCTCTTTTTTGGTTGACGAGTTGGGGGGCTTGCTGCTCGAACCAGGCCCAAAAGATGTCATAGTCATGGACTACGACATACAATCCGCCGGATGATTCGACCTGCTGGGCCGTTTTCTTCTGGGCCGCACTGAGCCGGTCCTTGCCCCACTTGATTTCGATGGAGACGTGACGGCCGTTGATACTGGCGTGTAGATCGGCCGTTCCCTGCTTAGTCGTGGAATGGGTGAAGCGGCCTAGCTGTTGATTCCACTGCCCTTGTGATTGAACACGGGTAGCATAGCAGCCGTGAAGTTCTAGACACCGCAGCACGGCCTTAGTCAGGCTATTAGCATCCTTGACGACTCGTTTGGTTTTGACCAGGTACTGAGCCGGTACATTCGGGTATTTACGCTCCTTGTCGGCCATCTCCAGTTTGGCCAGGTATTGCAGCGGAGAAAGCGGAGCTATGAGTAGGGGTTGTTGACTCATCGGCTGGCTGCTTTCTTTCGGACTGGTTTAGCGTTCATACTGACGTAGGCCGATGCCTCCTCTGCGATTTGCTGGGTAGTTTTGACCGGATTCCGTTTGAGCCAGGCGTTCAGCTCATCGCGGTCGAAGTAGATCATTTTCCCCTCGGGTTTGTAGTGGGGAATCGAGCCTAGGGAGGTGAGCTTATAGAGATAGGACTTACTGATACCCGAATAGGCCGAAGCCTCTTCCAGGGTCAGGGTTTCTTTCTGAGCGGCCAATAGCCGCTCGATACGGGCCAGTTGCTGACCCTGAAATTGCAGTGCTCCTGCAACATCCGTCTGATTTTGTGCCACTTGGATAACCGGATAATGATTAGACAAATGGCTTGCGCAAGCCTTATTAAGTTATAACAGGACAATATTAATGATAGGAAAGAAAAGGAAAACTCTCAAACATTTGATACTTTTAAAACTATCAAACTCTCAAAGATTTACCTCTCAAACTCTCAAAGATTTAGCCCTTTATCGTATAAATATTTTCAACAATGCCTCTAATTATTGACTGCTCAGCATTCATCTTTCCTTCGTTAAGGCTTTCTCTCAAATTATTCACAATAGATGAATAGTTAGACGTTGAAACGACTTTACCTTTTACAGAGAAAACCTTATTGGCATCGCCAATTATGGTCTGCCACCTTCCAGCTATCGCCTGTTTATTATTATCTAATTCGTAGAAAAGAAACCCCAAACTGTTGGTTTTCTTTAACCATTGTATTGGTTCAGGGAAAGGCGCTATTTCGCCATTAAAGATTTGATTGAATTTTAAAAATGAAACAGTTGACTCTATATATTTTGCTTTGATTAATTGATTATGTAAACTCTCTAGTTGCTCTTCGCTCAAAAAACATTTAATGCATTTGCCATTTTTTTTATCTTCTGTATTTGGAGAAGTTTTAGCCTGCTGGCGAACAGTCAAATAATCGTTAACCATGTCTTTAGTGCCTTCTCGCCCAGATTCTCTTCTCTCCTTAAGCACTGAAGCCCACTCAAAGAAATATCCATCTAGAAAAAGATTTATGAACAGATTATCTGTAGGCTTTATACTTGAAGCAGACACTTTCTCATCATATTCATATATATGCTTCCTAGTAAGTCGAAATATTACATGCTGAATGGCTAATAAGTATTCTGGCTTTTTAGCTAAAAGAATTCCAAGCCACTCGCTTATAAAATTTATAGCCTGCTCTTCATCAATTTTTCCAGATACTAAAAGATGACAAATACTTTCAAGATAATTTACACTTCTAATATTTAACTGTTGTAACCCTCTCTCGTGAAATACTTTATCATGTTCTAGAAGTGTTTCTGTGGCAGACCAAAGTAAATATGTCACATATTCATCCCACCACTTCCATTCTATTAATTTTGATTCTTCTGGCTCATTCACGCCGTAGCGTGCGTTCATCATTTTTCTATAATAATCATCTAACCACGGGTTCATAGATCGATTTCTGGTAAACGGTTAACGGCATCTTGTTTGAGCGCTTCGACGATACGTACGTACTTCTGCGTATGATCAAAGCTGGTATGGCCTAGTAACGCGGAAGCGCTGCTCACATCAGCTCCGAAAATGATCAGATTAGTCGCAAATGAATGTCTAGCGCAGTGGAATGTGATGGTTTTAGTTAGACCTGCCCGCTCCTTCCACACACGCAGGCTTTTAGAGATACCCGTATGAGAAGGCAGGGTGAAAATCAATTCATCCGGCTTGCCAGGTTCACCAAGGATTCGCTGAGCCGACGCATTGAGGTTGATGATGACAGGCTTTTGGGTCTTAGCCTGGACAATGCGCAGCCTGCCCTCCTGATAGTGTTTCCAACGCAATTCCTTTACGTCGCTATACCGAAGGCCTGTATTGCAGGCTAGTAGAAATGCCCGTTTCACTTGCTCATTGCTGCACTGTGCTCTGGCCAGTGCCTGGATCTCCTCGACACTGAGAATATCCTTTCGTACGTCGATCTCAGGCTTCTTATTGGGCACATCCTGAGCAGGATTCGCTTGAAAGATGCCATCCCTAACGGCCTGCTTAAGTACCTTCTTAAACTTGGCAAAGAAGTCGTACGGTGTCTCACCAGTCAGGTTAGGATGGTCATCCATCCACAGCCTAAAGTCCCGGCAAAAGTTCTCCGTTACGGCTTTGGTCGACAGGTAATCGGTAGCCGCAAACTCTTTCAGGTACCGAAGCGTATAACGAATCATCCGGATATCCTTTTTAGTATACCGGTCGATGTAGCGCTGCATGTACTCAAAGAAATTGACCTTCTGCTTTAGAGCGGGGGCAACCCCGTTCTGCTCGGCTCCCGCTTGAAGCTCCCGCTTGGCCCGGATGTTTTCGGCCGTCTGGGTCACCGCTTTATTATGCTGCTTCTCCAGATCGTCTTTGGGCCGCTTATAGAGATAGAGTTTTAGAAACTCGTATTTGCGCTCCTCCCCGTTGTAGAGATCGAGGTATAGGCTCAGTTTTCCATTGGCCAGCGCCTTCTTTCGGAGTTTGACTGCCATTTGCCGTTGCTCTGCTTTTGTTTTCCGTTGTTAAGATAACAAAATACGAGTAACAAATGAGTAACAAATATTCAATAAGTAACAGAAACCAACGGAAAACAGAAAGGCCTAAAAACACAAAAGCTACTGAAAATCAGTAGCTTTTGCTTTCTCTTGTTTGCCCTTGTAGAGCCTTTAGTACCGGGAGCCGGACTCGAACATTTATCTTCACCTACTTGCTATTTCCACTAAACTACTCAATTATTAGCTATTTCGTCTAAATTTCAAGTAAGTGAAAGTACATAAAAGTAATTATAAGTAATAATTGTTTCAGTAATGTTTCAGTGAGTAGAAACAGTTAGCTATCTTTAGGCAGGTAAAGACATAAACATGCAACCACCCGAAACCGAGGAATTTTCTGCCAAGGGACGCACTCGAACTAACACCATTTCTTTTACAGTTGAATTGGGCAATAAGCCTAAGAAGGATGGCCTGTATTCACTTTATTTACGCGTTACAGAAAACCGTAAGCACAAACGGGTTTATACCGGCTTTGATATCCCTCTTAAAGATTGGAACCCCAATAAAAAAGAGGTTCGTAAGTCTTACCCATTACATGAAGTTATCAATAAAAAGATCGATAATCTTAAGTCGGACGCCATAAGGTTGAAGGCTGACACAAAGCATGTTACTTCTGCAATCATTGCCGAAAGCCTAAAAGGGCGATCATCTGCCTACTTCTTTCAGTATGCATATGCTTATGTATCAAATAAGCCCTATAATACGCAACGGAATGTTCGCACTGAGATTAATAAATTCCTTGAATACGTTAAGAACAAAGATTTGTTTTTTGCTGATATCACCGTTAAGGTGTTAATTGACTATGAGAACTGGTTGCGTACCAAAAAGGGGAACTTAACCAATACAATTAGCAAAGGACTATCAAAAATCAGAACGATTTTCAACCAAGCCATCAAAGAAGGCATTGTACCCGTCCAAGATAACCCATTCCTTTTAATTAGAATTAAGGAGGGCAAACCTGAACGGGTTCGATTAACTGAGCATGAGCTCAAGATGTTTCAAGAGGTTGCGCTGCCAGAAAATTCGCTGCTTTGGCACACACGTAATTATTGGCTATGCGCCTTCTATATGGCTGGCATGCGTTTTAGCGATATGGCATGCTTACAATGGAGAAACATCAATGGGAATCGGCTCTCCTACGTGATGCAAAAAACAAAAGGTACAGTAACTCAAAGTCACACCATACAGTTGCCTAAACAAGCCGAAGAGATTATCATTCATTACCAGTCTGGTAAAGTATCGCCTACTGCTTACGTCTTCCCTATTCTAAATGTAGATAAAATTTATGCTACTGAAGCTGACATACTGAAAGAAATTAGCCGTAAAAACGCTTTAATTAATAAATACCTGAAAAAGATTTGCCACTTAGCAGGTATAATGAAAGAACTATCCTTTCATTCTGCCCGCCACACCTTTGCTGATCTTGGACGTCGAAAAGTAAAAGATGTATATGCAATCTCTAAACTTCTCAGGCACTCTAAGATCAATATTACGGAGAAGTACTTATCTGAATTTGACACCGAGACAACCGATCAGGCTTTGGAAACAATTTTTGGTCAATGATTTAAAACATAACTTTTCAACAGTGACTATACAATTTAAGCCAGAAGACAGGCATTTAGACTTTGAATGGTGGGGGTTATTTGTAGAAGAAATGGATTCTTCTAAATCCAATAAATACCATATAGGGCATGAGTGGTCTTTTAATCTAGGAGATGGTGAGATAGAAGAAGTCAGGAGTTTATGTGAAAAATATGATATACTTGATTTTCAAACGGAAGCTTTTTGTATTTTCTATAAATTAAAAAAATCGATTCACAGGAGAAAATCACAATTTCCGAAGGAAATTTGGGCAAGAGATATAAAACCCCAAATTGAAAGGTTCGAAAAGATGTGGGATGCATCTCGTTTCGAAAATATATTTGAAAAGATTGAAAACATTGAATATATCAAAGTAAAACTTAAAGATCGCAATTTAGCCTATACATATGAAGGGATCCCTTTAGATTTTATACGTCAAGCGGTACTAGAAAAGCTCGACAGGGATAAAGAACGCTTTCAACAATATAGGCGGTTTATTGCGGGTTCTTTATATATGCTTAAGGAATTTGCTCCTAATGAATTACGACAAGAAAAACGTGCAGATGAGGAACATTATGCTTATCATATATTCGCCTTTTTTAAAGAATATAGTAGGCTAATAATTTCAGACATTGATCGGTTAGGTGCAGAACTTATGAAATTAGCTGGTTTTGAAATGCCACCAGATAACACAGACCCAGCTGCAGATGCAAATGATTACAAAGCAAATTTTAGAAAATGGCGAGATATTTTCGTAGAAAAAAACAATAAACGATACCAATAGTCTGATAATCAATAATTACCAAATCAAGAAAAATCTTTTTTTTCTTGGTACTATTCTAACTATGTCCATCTGCTCAATTTCGACTCATTAAACACTATTAGTCGAAGCAAATGGAAGCAATCTGCATTCTCCCAGAGGCTGAGTACCGCGATATACGGTCCTCAATTTCCCGAATTGAATCCAATCAAGCCCAATTAATTAAAGCCTCAAACCGTGAATATTTATACACGGATGAAGAGTTTTGTCAAATTCTTAAGATTAGCAAAAAAACTGCCCAATTATGGCGGGCTAAAGGTATTGTTGGGTACGTTCAAATAGGCTCAGTCTTACGCTACCGTAAGGACCAGATTGATGCTTTGTGTGAGAAATTCGGCATTAAGCCTGCCTATACATAGGCTGCAATAATACTGCTTATTTCGTTTTATCATCCCCTATACAGCAATTCGCCAACGGTGGGCAAACCGATGGCGACTGAAAACCTTGCACCCATGACAGCATCAGGGCAAAGCAAAAATAGTGATTTTTTAGATGGGTTTAGCCGCCATCTTAACGGATTAGTTGAAGTTGTAAATCAGCAGCCACTTTCCCTTGGACTGATGCCAACTGAGCTGACAGCCGAGGACTTACTTAAGCGAAAAATAGAGTTAATTCCTTGCCTTGTTGATCCCATCTTACAGTCTATTGGACTGGCTGCTCTAGCTGGTTCATCGGACGTGGGCAAGTCGGTATGGCTCCGACAACTGGCCTTTGCCGTGGCAACTGATCAACCCACATTTTTAGGTTGGCCAATACAAAGTAAGCATAAGTCGGTCATTTACGTCAGTACTGAGGATGATGAAAATGCGACTGCCTTTCTGCTCTATTCACTCAACAAAAGTCAGGGATGCCAACCGGCTGAATGTGCTCGCCTGCGTTTTGTCTTTGACACTCAGAATCTACTGAATGAATTAGACCACCGGCTAACGAACCGACCGGCAGATTTAGTAATCATTGACGCTTTCGGTGACTTATATTCGGGGGACGCCAATAAATCAAATCAAATTCGGGGCTTCCTACACGATTACAGTCAGTTAGCTCAGAAACATGAATGCTTAATCCTCTGGCTTCATCACACTAGTAAGCGCACCGAAAATGATCCCCCGAGTAAACATAACGTCATCGGTGGTCAGGGCTTTGAAGGCAAGATGCGGCTGCTAATTGAACTGCGCCGAGATCATCACGACTCAGCTCGGCGTCACCTGTGCATTGTTAAAGGTAACTACCTACCCGACGAATATAAGGACGAAAGCTTTATGCTAACCTTCGGCGACTTCCAGTTTCACCAGACTGGCGAGCGGACGCCATTCGAACAGTTGGCCAGACCGAAAGAAAAGGCCGAGACTGAAACCGCTCAACAGAAATACGAACGGGCCAAGGCCATGCGTGAGGCGGGGAAAACACTCGATGAAATCGCAGCGGAGTTAGACTATGCCAATGCGAGCGGAGTACGGAAACTCTTAAAGCGATTTGGGGCTGATTTATCCTGAATTGTCCCGGACAATCCTAGGACAAAACGGAAAGATTTACCTACCTCTCAACTTGTCTTGTCCTGGAATCCCTAATAAAGTCAGGACAAGACAAATTTGTAACCACAAGACAACTTAATTGTCTTATCCTTGAAATACTAGGAAACTCAGGACAAAACAAATCCCAAACGCTCGAACATGACAATGATAAAGACGACCAACCTGCGCTACCAGCTTCCCAAAAAGGCTATTAAAGGCGACTGCCCACAATGCAGCCCGAAGTACCGCAAAACCTTAAGTCGATTCATTGACACCAGAACCGGCGAGCCATTGCCCGAACTATATGGCCGCTGTGACCGCGAATCCAATTGTGGCTATTTCTGCTCACCTTATGAGAAAGGACCATTAGGCATGAGCTATGCCGATCAGATATACCAACAATGGAAAGAAGCTAATCCTATGGTCCAACAAAACTACTCTCATCACCGTACCTCTGCTGTGAGGGCCAATCACATAAAAAGGTTTGCTATAGAGCCGCTAATACCTATACGGCTTCAGGTTATACCGGATGAGATATTTACCAAATCACTAAGCCGTTTTGATGGGAACAGCTTTGCCATTTCCCTACAAAATTATTTTGGCGAATCAATTGCGACTGACTTGTTAACTATGTTCCAAGTCGGTTCGTCCCGATGCTGGAATGATGCCGGAGCAAGTGTATTCTGGCTTATTGATGAGTTAGGCCGCAAACGGGGCGCACAGGTGAAACTGTTTGACTATTCGTTTCACACGGTTAAGTATGTAGATAAAGAGGGGCGCAAACGCAGCCGAACCAGTTGGGTCCATTCAATCCTGGCCTATCAGTACGACAAAGCCAAGAAACCTCGCCCAGACTGGCTTAAAGCCTATATTGACCAGGGTGAGTTTGCCCCCTGCCTGTTCGGATTACTGCAGTTACTAAACGCTCCACGCGATTTACCGATTGGTCTGGTTGAAGCCCCCAAAACAAGTATTCTGTGTACGCCTTATTTTCCGCAGTTTATTTGGATGGCGGTCATTGGCCGTTCGTATTTAAATGCAGAACGGCTAGCTCCGTTATATGGGCGTCAAATCGTTTTATTTCCGGATTTATCCATCGATGGCAAAGATTATCAGTATTGGCAAGACAAAGCCGCGCAGTTAAGCCAACAAGGGTTTAACGTTATCGTGTCGGATTATCTAGAGAGTCATGCAACCGATGAGCAGCGAGCAAAAGGATACGACCTAGCGGATTTCCTGCTCAGTTCCCCTTGGTCTGGCCCCCCAACCTTACCAAAGAGAATTTCACAAGCTAATAATGATAAAGCTCGTCGTATACAGGACACCGTTAAGACTAGTGATTTGCTACAGGTCATTTTACCAGCAAACTTTCAATTACCAGCGCTGATTTGGCAGTACTGGAAACTATTCGCTCGACCGCCCTTATACTGGAACAAAATAGCAACGCATATAGCCTTGGTACGCTGTTTGGCATCCGAGGTGGAGACTTCCCTGAGATCGTCAAAACGATAGCGGAACTACTCGCCAAATCTGGCTCAATCCTGCGCCCCGACGAATCACACATTGAGCGGCTGCTTGTCAATGAGGGGGAACCAGCGGCTACGCTGTCTGAAACCTCTACAACCATGGAGCCAATAGAGCCAACACCGCCCAACAGTGGTTATTATCTCTGGCAAAACAGCCCTTAATTGCTATTCAACCAACTTGGATTAAGTTCCTTAACACAACACCCGTACACTCTGCTGCTGATTTATAACTCTGGGTAGAGGTGATCCCGCCCGTGAATGACATCTTCTAGACCCGCGCTATCCATATGCTGGATGGTTTACCACCAGCTGAGCCAAAGAATACCCTGGAAATTCTAAGATCAAGTCGAACCATTGAATTTGAAGCATCCAGTTTTACGATAAAGCACACACCAATGCACGCTAATGATCGTAGACGGCTGGACTATCTCCTAACCTATGAAAGGGGGCATTCGGCTGGCCTCGTTTCGAGATGTAGTAGTCTTACTACATCATGAATGAAATGACTGAGCGAGGTATTCTGCCCAAGTACGCTATTGCGGTTGGCCAGTGGAATAAACCATTTATTGACTTTCAGGTCATGCTGATCGATGTGTTTGTGCCGATGGAATTCTGCTTACTTTACACACCCTTCTTTATACGTTTTTTAGGTACCCATCAGCTATCTTTTAGGAGCCAAATCAGCAAAAAAATATACGGTTTACACCCTAAAACGTACCATAGATGTACCTTTAGCGTTTACTATCGTATTGTTTTAGTACTAGTAAATACCTAAATCTTTTCTGTTTCCATAGTTTTTGTCATAATCGTACTGGTAACTATATTGGATTGCTCAGGTTTTGCCGGGTGGGTAAGCTATTCATAAAAGTTGACCAAACAAATGTTAGGGTATTTCGGCTTGTTCTAACCGCCGAGTTATACAAACCCGAAGACTAAACAGACACAAGCCTCTAACCCGGCTCTCCACTGTTCATACTCAGCCCGACTCATATCGGGCAGCACATCCGTCTCGTTTGACTTACCTCCTTGAGCTCCCCCAAATATTGGCTCTTACAAACTTTGTGTGGCTCAGCATCGGTAAAGGACTCGTTGTCTTAATAGATAAAGCTTGGCTCGTCCGTACATCTGCCGATTGATACGATGGCCTATGCCTGGTTTAGAGGTATTCATCTTAGGGTAAATTGCTTCTATACCCAGCGTTTGCATGAGCCGATGTACGCGTTTATGATTGACACAATAGCCTGCTTGTAAAAGAGCTATCTGCATCTTACAATAGCCGTACTGCGGAGTTTGCAGGTATTGCTCGTCCAGCAACTGCATGAATAGTAGGTCTTCTGCTTTACTGATAATAGTAGACGGAACGGGACAAACCCACCCACTGGCATTGCTGACGAATGCTGGCCGATACCGCCGAATCAATCAGGGCTCGACGTTGGGATAGGCTCATGGCGCTAACTATTTTTTGAAAATAGTTAGCGCCATCTGTTAGCGCCCAATCTGCTCATACAGTAGGGCAACTTCTGGCTCTTGGTTGGCGATAGGCGGTTTGCTACCCATCTCAAACACGGACGCAGCGCCCATCAGAAATTGCTTCCGCTTCGGCGGTCCGATTCCAGTCACTGACCTGATTAGGATGCAGCTCGTGGCGTTTGCTAATGGTAGCCAGCGTGTCCTTCTCCTTGAAAACTTCCAAGACTAGTTTGAGCTTGAATTCAGGGGTAAATTTACGTTTACTCTTACCTTCCATACGGGACTAAATTTAGCCCCCTATCTAACTTAACAGGTGGTCCTAAATACGGGGCGCACTATGGGGAGCATAGTTTATGGGAGAGAGCAGCGTTTTAAGGCAAAATGCAATCTTATAATTTAATTAATTTCCGTACCAGGGGAGTAGCTGATTCCTGAACCAGTTGAACCACATAGGTGCCAGCTGGCCACCATCCCACCATCAAACGCTCCAACTGCTCGACACCTGTACCCACCCGATCCCCTTGCCATAACACCAAGCCGCCCACACTCAATACCTGCAAGTGTACCTTACCTCGGGCCTGGGCTACCCATTTCAACGTTAACTCTCCAGAGACCGGATTGGGAGACAACGCCAGTGATAGATCGCCTAACAAGGGATCTACAGCAGTCACCAGCTTACCCACATTTAACACATAGGCGGCTGGTAGTATACCGTCTCCACACTGACCTGACAAGGCTTTCAAGGCAAAGCTGACGGTAGTAGCACTGCCCACTGGCGTTGTGGCTAGTCCTGCCAGATCTTTTAGACGCACCCATTTGACAACTGGATTCTCTGTCAGACTAACCGATTGCGTCTTGTCATCCCAGAAGGTCACTTGCCAGGGGCCCGCTCCACTCAACCGAATCCGAATGGCTGTACTGTCCTGACTATGAAGATTATCATCATAGGCCACTTGGCCGTCGCCTGTCAACTGGGCAGAAGCTTGTGGGCTGATCGTGACGGTCTGCTGGGCCTCTTTACTTTCGCAGGTGTGCAAATCCGTTTGAGTTACATACCAACTCAAAGTAGCCGCCTGCTGAGTCGGTATGTTAACCTGGCTGAGGCTATTTTGATGGTTGGCCAGATCGGTCGAGCTGGCATACCACTTCAGTGTGTTGCCTGCTGCACTGGCAGTTGCAGAGAGGGACCGAGTCTGGCCAATACAGATCTGATAGGTGGGCTGGGCGGAGGGTACGGGTGGTGCAGCCCAGATGGTGTAAGCGAACTGATTGGTAGGGCTGATGCAGGTGCCCAGCTTCTGGGAGATGGTGTAGGAGTAAACTCGGCCTTCAGTGGTGGAAGGCGTGGGCGCTTTTGTCGTGTCCTGAATGTCGGTTCCTTTCCAGATCAGGCTAGCCGTAGCACCTGCGGTGAGACTGACAGGAGTGGAGTACTGACAGGCGGTAGTCACACTGGGAAGTGTGGGAGCAGGCGGTGCTTCGGCCACCCTAAGCTGGATGGCCAGTCGGGTCAAGCTTTCGCATCCTTTACTATCCACCTGACTTACATAATAGGTTTCGGTTTTTGCCCGGTCAAGCGTGGCCTGAGGGGGCTGGGTACTGGCAGTACCGCCGGTAGCATTCTGGCCATACCATCTTAATGTGTTGCCCGATACGGGAGTGGCTGACAGAGGCCGAGCGATATCTTTGACGCACAACAGCAGATTAGTACCTAGAGGAGCCTCAGGGGCCTTACTGATGGTCTGGCTAACGGTTGTGGTGGTGCTGATACATCCGTTTACGGTTTGGGCGACGGCTACTGTATAGGTACCTGGCTGGGCGGTAGCGCTTGTGGTGGGTGGCTGAGGAGCCCCTCCAAGCTGGTCGGACCAGTACCAGGTAAGACTACCACCCGGATCAGCATTGGCAGTGAAGGGGCCGATTGGCTGACTGGTTGTCTGACAGACGGGGCCACTGACGCTGGCTACTGGTGCTAGTGGGTTGGCATAAACTATTATCTTCAGTTCAGCCCTGGGTCCTTCACAAGTACCTGTCTTCTGGGAAACAAACACACTTTGGTTACCTGCAGTGGATGTCGAGATGATCGGCGCCACCGTTGCACCAGTGCCGCCAGACACGCTGGTGTACCACGTCAGGGACGAGCCTGTTACGCTAGCATCCAGAGAAGGGGCAGCTTTGTTCAAACAGGCTGAAACAGCAGTGATCTTAGGTGGCCCGGGCGCATCCTGCACGGTGACCACTAAACTAGCCGGGGGGCTGGGGCATCCATTAGCGGTAGTAGTTTGTCGAACTTTGTAAGTGGTCGAACCTGTCTGAGCGGTTTTGGGTGTGATATCGGTAATAGGATTATCGTTGGCATCATACCAGCTGAGATTTTCGCCTATGGCGGTCAGAGCGGTTGCGGTCTGATTTCGGCAATACAATATCGAGGAAACCATTGGTGGGTCAGACGCTTTCTTAATTTGTTGGGTAATAGTTGTTTTCGTAGCGCTTTCACAATTATTGACATTTTGGCTAACCAAGTATGTAACTGATCCTTCAATCTGAGTATTGGGTTTAGGGGCGCCGGGCAAGGCATTTCCATTTGAGTCGAACCAGTGGAGCGTGCCGCTGCCAGTGGCAGATAGAACGGGGGCATCGGCAAACTGACAGATGGCAGTAGGCGAACTGACGGTTGGTGGACTGGGTAGGTCATTGACTATAACCTTAATTGTCGCTTTGTCACTTGGACACCCACCACCTTGGGCTACTTTATACGTTTGCACCCCCGCCGTGCTGGTAGACGGCGTAGGGGCCTGACCTAACGGGTTGTCATTGCCATCATACCAGATTAAGCTCTGACCACTACTAGCTGCTAGTAGCTTAGGCTGATCATTCTTACAGAACGTTACGTCAGCCACACTTGGTGGGTTGGATTTGGAAGTGACTTTTACTATAAGTTCAACCACATCACTTTCACAGCCACCACTATCAAAGCCAGTTAATTGATACCAATAATTACCCGGTTGAGTAGGAGGTGTAGGTACATTCTTATTATTCCACGCCTGTCTATGAGCTTCGTCATGTACATCTTTATAGATTCCGTACCACATTATATCTCCGTTTATCTTTAAAGAAGAAACAGGGTTATTTTGGCAGTACTCAATAGGAGCCGGTACAGTTGGAGGGGATGGTCTTCTAAGAACTATAGAACCACTAGTGGCGGGTTGAACGCTATTATTTTCCGCAATAACCCTAATTTTGTAGTTAGGGCTAGCTACCTTTGCCGTTAATGGTCTCCCTGAGCACCCAATTGGTGTTTGAGTACCTTGCCCAATCACATTACCGTTAAGAGGATCCGTATTTATTGCTTGAAAATTTCCGTTTTCGTCAGAAAGCTGAACCAAAAAATTAGTCCCTGCGGGTGGGGTACCGTTAAAAGTAAATGAAACACTTAACTTTTCATTAGTTGGACAAAGAACATTTGGTGTCACAATCATTGTCTTAATTTCAAGAGGATTGATTGTGATAGATACAGAGCCAGAAACAGTTCCGGACCCACAGGAATTTTTGAGATTTCGAATTAAATCGCTCCCGCTATAAGTGCCACTAGCTGTGAATTTAAAGGGTATTGTAGCCGTGTTAGTAGTGGAGATAAAGGATACCCATTGATTAGTCGAGAAATCTTTATATTCATAGGTCCATGGGCCATCACCAGTAAATTTTAAATCCACAGAAGCTGATTGGCTATAAGCGATTGCAGCATTTCCTGAAACAGTTGCTGTAGGTAGGCCTTTAACTGTAAAGGTGCCACTGTTATTAACGTACACCTTACCATCTTTTGTAGTTTGGCTATATATCTGGAAATAGTAACCACCGCTAGGGGTTAAATTTGATGGTAAAGTTACAGTGAATGTAGCTTTGTTTGTTGCACTATATACACCTGCTGCCCGTGTAGTAACCGTTCCCGTATACTGCCCTTTATCATTAAAGTAGGTTATAGCTGTCGAGCCATTAATAAGGTAAACAACGTACTTTCCACTCTGTCTACCATCGTCCTGGAGTACAGCATTGAAGGTTACGGTGCTTCCCGCACAGGCGGAAGAGAAGGGTAAAGGATTATCAGGAGTAGTAGTCGGATAATCTGTCTGTGCCCGACACTTAACTATTAATGATAAAAACATTATCGTCCAAAAATATAATGGCTTCCTTCTAATCATAGTCTTAACTGGTCTTTTGTTTTTCTGTAGACTCATACAAAATATATTTACTTCCAGACATACAAACGTCACTTACTCTTCACCTTTCCCGCTTTCCCAGCGATCGTATACCATTAACGAGGGGCCCCAAACTAATAGCCCCCCTCACAGGCTCTGTAGATACTTGGCTTGCCATAGCTGGTTATTGACATAGGCGTCAAGGTAGCACCCGTCTGCTGGCGCGATACGGCTAGCCAGTCATTATATTCGGTGTTGAGCCTTAATCTTTTTTGTTTCGGCATCTACTGCCTCAGATACTGCTGGTCCGGGTTTTTGCGGTTCAGGAGATTTTACAATAGATTCCTCTTTCTTGGTATTCGGTTTAATTGCTTTTGAGCTAGGCTACTTCTTAGTACTAATAATGGTGGAAGGAGGATTAGTAGGGATGTTGGGAGTACTAGGATTAACTCTGCTTTTCACCTTTCCAATTTTCATTAACGTACGTACCCCATTAACGACCAATCCAAGGCTTATCCCTCCTCCTGCATATATTCCATATGTTGCTGGCTTGCCATAGCTAGTTATCGACATGGGTGTCAGGGTAGCGCCCGTCTGCTGGCGCGATACGGCCAGCCAGTTGTTGTATTCGGTGTTGAGCCTGTTCATTTGAAGCATGTAGGCATCATAGTCTTTTTTAATAGCTGAATACCCCAGATAGCTTCCTGTTAAGCCAGCTATTCCTGCCGCAACCTGCAGCCAGCCCTGCATGCGGTACCGAGCCTTAATCTTTTTTGTTTCGGCATCTATTGCCTCAGATACAGCGGGCCCTGCTTTTTGTGGTTCAGGTACTTTTACAATTGATTCTTCTTTTTTGGCATCCGGTTTAGCTACTGGGATAGAAGCAAGTTTGATAGAGTCGTTTCTTGAAACAGATACAAGGCCAGAAATAGTCGACGGCAACTTCGTAGGATTTGATGAATTTAGCGTCGGTATTTGATTTGTAATATGCTGTGCAGAATCGGTTGAGGCAACAGATTTCGCGGGTACTACTGTGATCGTTGCCGCTGGTTTTCCAATTTCCTGTTCAGGTTTCGTATTTGCCTTGGAAGCATTAACTGCTAGATTACTAGCTTTTATTGTGTCTGCTTTAACCTGAGGTTTTGAAGAGGTTACGGAAGGATTAGCGACGGTTGTAGCGGATTCTTTCTGGGGTGTTCGATTAGCAATAATCGTTGTAGTATCGGGCCGACTTATTGGTTTATGGGCAATAATTGGTATAACCGGCTTGGCTATACTATCACGTTTCGGTACTTGCTGTAGAATCGGTTTCATACGGTCAAATTCTACATTACTTACATCCTTATGGAAGACAAGTTTGTTACTGTTACTGTTCTTCTTGAATTCAATAGATCGGGTATTATCGTAAATATATAACGGACCTTGGCGCTGGAAAAAGCCAAGCGGCAAGTCGGGCACCTCTGACTTGGTTACTTCCAGCCAAAGACTATTCCATTTTAAATTGACAACCTGACCACTTTCCACTTGTCTGTAGGCTACTTCAGTTCCACTGATACTAAGACTAGGTGGAATAGTAGGCTTCCCGATAGGATTTGCCGAATTTAGCGAATTGCTACCCGACGGTGTTTTAGTATTCGCTAACAGTTGCGCTCCCTCCCCAGGCTTTTGAAAACCAATGCGTGTAATATAAACTTGCCAATATTTCCCTGGCTTTTCGGCTCTCATTTCGATTACACGTTCAGTCGTATTATAAGGCGGTGGATTTGAATTGTTTTTGCTGTTGTACTGTCCCTTAAATGTCGAATTAAAATAAACTTTTATATAGATAGAGTTTCCATCCTGCTGAACAGGCATAGGTCTGATATTAGAAAAGATAATACTGGGTTTTCCACTACTTCCCCATTTAGAATAGTATAAATTAAGATTAGTTAAATAAGCATCCAAGGTTAAATCTTCCGTCTGCCCCGTTGATGTATGTATCGGATCTATATCATCTTCAATAATGATCTTGCCGTTATCAAAAATTTTAGACGTACCTTGGCTATAGCTTTGGCTGATCAATGAGTCGAGTTCATCCTTTTCCCATCCGTCGCTGGCAATGAAATTCAGCAGGAAATTGAGACCGAATGTTTCTTCTTTCGGTGGATAGGTAAGCATCCGGCGGGCTTTAGCCGTAATATTATCTTTGTCCTTTTGAGTTAAAGTTAATGACTGGGTTGGAGATTGCGCCAGTCCAGCTATGACCATAACAAACGGGCTAATAAATAACCAGGCCAGAAAAAACTTAGTAGAAATTTTGGTCATAGAGGGTTATTCGTTAGAGCAGTTTGTGTATTGATACCGAACTCGTGCACCATCACTCCGGCCATAGCCAAGTGAGTAATTTTCTTTATTATATTGGTGTTGATAAGTGATTACCAGTATAGTAGGCGTATCTGAGTTTTTTTTATAGTACTTAAGTGTCTGAGTTTTGACATTATTAATCTGTATAGAACGGCCAAAATCATCTAGACCTGGTCCTATTTGTCCAGTTGCTGCCGAACCCGGAAAACCTCGAGCCAACAATCTGGAATTGCCATAAAAGTTTTTGTCATCATACGTATAAGTGACAAGCATATGATCTCCACTAGGATATATATAATCGGCTATAGTTACTTGTCCTTTACTATCGTAAGTATAATTTACTATATTTCCTATATTATCAGACATTTTAGAGATTTTTTCTCCTGTTATTACATAGTTGATATTGCCAGGGCTTACGGATAAGCCAGTGAATTTTCCATTCAAAAATGAATAGTTTGAGGTAGTATCATTTTTAACACTTATGTAGCTTTTCAAATTATCCCCTTCGTATAAATAGGTATAATTCGATGAACCACCAGTTATTCGAGTTATGCGTTTACCAGTAGCAAGAGAGTCGTATTGATAAGATAGAGTTACATTGTTTACGGTTTGACTAAGAATATATAAATTCTTACTATCGAACTTGAAAACACGTTGATTTGCCTTATCAAGGGTTTCAATCGTTCGATTTCCAAGATTATCATATTGATAATTATAGGTATGCTGACTAGTAGAATCAATTGTATTAATTTGAGAAATTCGACAGCCGAGTGGTATAAGACTATTGGGCAGAGTAGGATCCTTATAGCAACCTATTAAGCAGTTAATCATTATTAGTGTAAGCAATACACGTTTTTTGAAGGCTGTAGAGTAAGTCATTTCTTTGTCAAAAATTTTATGGTTACTCGTCTATTTTTGGCTCTATTTTCCTCCGTATCACTTGGTGCTATTGGGAAACGACTCCCAACGCCAACGATTTCTATACGCTTATCCGCCACACCATGATTTTCTAAAAAAGTAGATACAACTTTAGCCCTAAATTCCGATAAGCCACGGTTCAGTTTCTCGTCTCCCTCTCGATCTGTATGCCCGGTAATTTGTATTCCTATTTCTTGATATTGCACTAAATAAGCCGCTATTTGTGTTAGTAATGTTTTTGAATCTGGAAGTAATGTGTAGCTACTTTGTTCAAATCTTAATGCAGAATCAGGTCGACTGACTGGTGCTACTATTTTAAGTGCAGAGGCAGGCTCGATTTGTGGTTGAGGAGAAATTGTTAGCATATTTAAACCAGGTTGAATAGTAACTGATTTTTGTTCACGTTCATTTTGTTCTTTACTAGTGATTACTAACGTATATTTTTGGGGTAATAAGTCATAAGCTGCTGCAGTATTTGTTACTCCAGGAACCATCTCTAATAAAATCCCTTTCTTTAATTCACCCTGTGGAAATAATTCATAGCGTTTTTCTGAGGAGGCAACTTGTAAAGAGAAGATGGTTAATGTACGTGTAAGCCGGATATCATGATGTAATTGGCGACTATCTCCTTTTTCAACTATTTGATTTCCAGCATAGGCCTGATAACCTGGTGATGTTATATCTAAGGCCACAATATCCTTTTCCGTAAAATCAATACTAATTTGACCAGCTTTGTCAGTTTCTATGCATTTTTTGTCTCCAGTTTTTGTAAATGTAAAGCATATTTGTGCTGAAAGAATTCTATTTGTAAAAGCGTCACTAATAATGAACAAGTTATGTTGAGGTTGAATGCTAGCCTGTTTATTATTTTTTTGAATAAAATAAATTTGTTGGGATTGAAAAAATGGACGATTAATACCCCGCTGGTCGACTACTATAAGTGGAACAATAATACCTACAGATTTTTCTAATGAAATTGAAGTAATATTCAATGGTAAGGTTTGAGGACGGTAGCCTACCTTTTCAACGACAAGAGCTGTAGCAGGGCAAGTAATCATCACTGTAAATTGTCCAGTTTTAGTATCGCTTGTGCCTAGATTCAAACGTCCTTGTTCTGTTTCAGCATAGAGTTGTGCAACTAAAGCATTATGATTATCATAATCAATCACTTTACCTGTTAGACGCAGACAGGGGGAGGCAGCTGCAGGTTTTTGAATAACTCCTGCCAAACCGATTAGTATACAGAGAAGTTGTTTTGTTAGGCAGTTCATCATCAATTCATTTTGGGTCTGAGTTCACGCGAATATTTCCAAGCATAACATGCCATTTTGTAATTGGCTCGTTGTCCTGAATCTTGATATAAGACTCTAGCTTTACACGTGCCTCTTTTTGAGTTGAATCGGAATAAATTACCTTTTCACCGACTCCTTCACCTGTAAATCGTTGCTCACCTGAGATCGTACCTTCATAGGTACCGTCAGGAGTAAGTGTTATATCTTGTACAAATTTTACGTCATACCATTCTACACGCGTGAAAGAATAAGGAAGCATTTTTAATCGCTTGAGATAGTCTTTCACTTTTAACAAACGTGAGCCTGGCCGTTTTGTTGATGTAACCTCAATTGTTGCATCTGTCATAAAGAGTTTAGCGGCTTGGATAATCGCTAAATCTTTTTCATCATTAGTTCTACTTTTATCGGTTATTACATTAATATAATTGACGAAATTGTCTAAACGATGCAAGGAATTATTACGATATTTTTCTTTTTCTTCTTCGGTTAAAATTACTGGTTTCCTATTAACACTTGAAGCAGTCGTATCCGTAGACAAACTGCGAGAAACATTATTTACCTTTAAAGTAGTACTTACTTTTACATTACAGCCATTCTGTATGTCAGGCATTATGTCGGCCAAAAGGGGAGCAATTTCACTAGCTTTACCAAATAGTTGATGCCGACCATCTCTATACAAAATAGCTGCTAACTCACTTTTATTAATAGTCGCGGAGTTGCCGTCTTGGGTTACATAATTAATCACATTAGCATTATTGTATGCTATGCGTGCCACTGGAATAAGGGACAAGTCTGGAGTTAATTTAATCAAAAAATCACATTTATCCGTCGAAATAGGGGCATTTATAAATTCCTGGATCTGGGTCTTTGCTGAGTCCAGATTTTGCGATAGCCTGTTAATTACAATAAAATTCCCTTGTTTATTGAAGGCCATCAATAATTTGGATTTGCTTATCGAGATTTCTTTCCCATTCTTTTCCCGAATAAGAACTTTATCGGCGGTGATACCCACAATTTGGACGCCCTTAACCATTTCATCATTATAAAGGTATATAACATCATTAGGAGCATTTGGGACGGGCTCTTGTGCAAACACAGACGTTGCTGTTAAGAGCCAGTAGATAGAAGCAATCAGTAAGCTTTTACGAACTTTTTGTAGTTGTTTTTTCATTGACGGAATCGTTTAACGAATTATATCCACTAATTGCCGGGTAGCTTCAGATGTAAATTTTTCGAGTTCGGCTTGGTCCGGAATTTCATATTGGCCAAGTTGAGCATGTTTAACTAGTGGGGTAAGGCGTCCTGCTTTATATATATATCTACACCCCGATACGCAAGGTGTATAATAAAATTTGAATTGGGCTACCCGTTCATTCGTTTTAACTTGAAAGAGATTAAACTCAATCGAAGCTCCATAACGTCGAAATCGAACGGGCAGATGGATAGGCTTTTCTTTTCCTTGTTTAGTAACCACGAAGCAATATTCCGTGATATAAGGAACCTGTTTGTCTAAGCTCGCCCACTCTAAGATTAAATCTGTATTTGTCAGCTCATTTAGTTTTGAATAGTCTGCATTATCAGCCTTGCTTAAAACTTCAGCAAAGCGTTTTCGATCCATGAGTTCAAAATTTGAAAAGAGTTGTTTTTCAACTGTGTTATAAAGCAAATCATTATCATAAATAACCTCTTTAGGTTGGTTAGCTGATTTAGCATATTCGCCCTTCCGTTTATTCGTATTGCTGGGAGAGGGAGTACTGATTTTATAAGATTCGGGAACTCTAAGCACAACCTTAGGCGACTTATTGACGAGCATAAGAAGGCTTAATGATTCTTTAGTAGCAATTTCCGCATCCTTCTGTTTAAATCGAACAATGACTTGTTTGCTACAACCAGTCATCATCAGAGCAACAAGAAAATAGACATAAATACGCATTTTGGGATAATATTATATACGCACATTATTAAGATATTAAGTTGAGTAGAATTTGTACTGTACTAACTAAGATCGATAAAGTATACGACTAGACAGGTAGTAGCCAGCCAATACTGAAAGCCAGGTATATTTAACAACCGACAAGCCTTATGAATAAATATCCCGAAACGGTAAAGTACTACTTCCAACCCATACCCTTTAATCAGGGCATGTTAACATTGACAACCTTTGGAGGAGGAGTACGAAATTTAGCAGCTATAATTAAAGGTTTAATAGGTGTGCCTAGAGAAGAGTTTGTTGGGCCACTAGTAACAGGTTCTGTGTCCACTGCACTTATTAACTCCTTGTAATCATCGCTGGAGGCATCCTCATCTTGCTGAAGTTGCATTAATTCAGCACTTAATTGTTTTTTTCGTAAAGGAGAAGAAACTCTACTTATTTTCGCTGAAATATCATCAGCAAGTTCTCCAACTTTTAACTGCTGAATTTGATAGTCTTCTTCAATCTCTTGAATCTTTTGGGAGATTGCCTGACTAGCGTCTGAAGTAGCATAATTCTGTGCTTGTCGATACAAGGATTTAGCTTTTAAATATTTTTTTAAGCTCTCGTATCTCTGTGCATCTTTTAAATATGCCTGAGATTTTCGGCTATCTTGAGCTATGATTGGTAAGTAAATCAGCGTAAGTCCAATCAGCAATATTACTCTTAATTGTACAAATAAAATCATAGTGTAATTGTAAAGTGTTGATACAATAAATAAATCCTATAAAATTGGGGGTACTAATACTATTGTTTAAGTAAAAATACTTGGCTGTAAAATCAGACTAAATAATTTAGTTAGAACTAAACAAAAATGAAATCAGCATGCAATATACTGATTAATAATGATTTGCTAACAAGCATTGACAAATAAATTAATAAATTTATTTGTCAATGGATTTTTTTTTATATTTTAATATTTTCATTTATATATTACGTAATAACTTCTACATTGAGTAGATTTACGTAGTTTTTTACTAAATATTATTGTTTTGCAATTTTGATTAATTCGCGTCGCGCGTTTTTATCTCCTAATTGCGCAGCTAAATGATACCATTGCAAAGCCTTGCGGTGACTCTGGTGCTCAGGTTCGCCCGATTTACCGGTTATATACATAGTACCTACATAATATTGGGCGAGTGGATAATTCTGGTCAGCAGCCTTTCTATACCATTTCATAGCTTCCACATTATTGGTATCCACTCCAACTCCCTGCTCGTACATGATCCCTAGATTAGTACAGCCTTCCACATTACCTTGTTCAGCCGATTTTCGAAACCAAGTCATTGCTCCTTCATAGTCCTTACTAACACCCAGTCCATAATAGTACATATAGCCGAGATTTTTTTGGCCTTTGGCATTCCCATGTTCAGCCGATTCCTGAAACCACTTTACAGCTTGACTCTCATCTTTGTTAACTCCTTGTCCGTAATGAAACATAGACCCTAAAATGTTCTGACTATCAGAGTTACCCAAGCTTGCGGCCTGCTGATACCATTTTGCAGCCTCCTTAAAGTCTTGGACAACACCATTCGCTCCATTATAAAAAGTATTGCCGACTTTAAAGCAGGAATCGGCTTTGGCCATATTAGCCTGATCCACCCCAATAGTCGTGTCATGTCTCATCATTTGCCACCAAATGACTCCAACAATTAATAGGCCTCCTATCCCACCAGCAGCCAAATAGGGCAACAAACTACGTTTGGGCTTTCTTTTTACTAATTTCTTCTGTATGGATGGCTCGTTTTGCCTTAGGTTAACAAGGATTGTTTTATCTTCTTTCGGTAGTAATGATGTTGCATCATTATCCTTTTTGTTTTCTGCTTGTAAAGGTTGTTTAGAACTTATTTTATCGGCTTCAATGGTAGGCGATTTTTCGGTGAGATTACTAGCTAAGTTAGTAGCCATACTCTGCTTGATTTGCTCAACACTAGTATATCGTTGACTAGGATCAACCTGTAAGCATCCGCGTATAATTGTTGCAAAAGGCTCTTTAATTTGCGAAAAAGAGGAGGTTAATTCCTGGTGTTGCATTTTCTGAAACATTTGCACTCGGGTCGATTCAGATGTGTCATCAAGCCGGTAAGCTATTTCCCCTGTTAATAATTCGTACAGGATTATTCCAAATGACCATAAATCTGTATTCCTGCGAGTAGGATTGCCTTTGAGCTGTTCTGGAGAAGAATAATTTACAGTGCCTCCCATAAAGCTCTGAGAGAGCGAGCTTTGATTGTTGACATCACTATGTTTGCTCAAACCAAAATCGCAGATTTTAGCAATGAACTGCCCTCGTTGGCGCTGAATAAGGACATTGCCTGGCTTAAGATCACGGTGTACCATTCCTAACTGGTGGAGATGCTGAAGTCCATCAAGTACACCCTTTGCAATATCATATTTGTCGGCATCTGTTAGCGATTGATTCTTTAAAACTTTATTTAAGCTGCCTAATGGATAATAATCAGAAATAGCAATATCAAAAGTCCCCATATCCGTTGTGAAGCGATGGCACTCATCATACAGAACTATATTAATATGGGGTGATACATGTTTGAGCTTATTGAATTCTTCTAGTAAAGAATATTTTTCGTTGTTGAAATTGACGGAAGCAATTTTAATCGCTACTCTTAAATCAGTAAGCGTATCAACTGCTCGAAACACCTTTCCAAAAGCTCCTTCTCCAAGCAGGTCTGTACTTGGGTTATATGTATATCGCTTTTTAAATTCTTCGTAAGTCATATGAAAAAGCTTAAAACAAGCCGAAACAAATTTTTTTATCAGCGATATCCTTTATTTCGAAATATAAAGAATTACCAGCATCAGCCTTAAGGCTCACATATAATCGAGTGACGAGTTGGTATGGATTGTACTTATAATAAGTATACAATACTACCTGATGAGAGGGAATGTACGCCTGACCCAACTCTGCGATTTGTACAAAAAGCTTATCAGCACTTATATCAGAAATAGGCATCGGATTAGCATTTAATACCTGTCCGGTATGATTCTGCGCAATGATTAAATCACCTACTGTTAAGCATTTATGAATTGGAGCAACTACTGCTTCCTTTAATTTAATAATTACGTTGGCAACTCTGGGATTATCAAGACCATTAGAAGCATCTTCAAATCGTATTAATCCGTATTTTGAATCAGGCTGCTCTAGAAAAAAAGAGGTTTTACAATCAATTGGTAACAAAGCTTTCTCAAGTAAGGTATATTCTGATCCCTCTAGCTCAATCCAGGTTGAATACATGAGTTACAAATTTGATATATTAATTTGTGACTGTATCAAGTGCTTTGTGTTTAAGTAAAATATTTTCCGCTTTCATATCTTGGTTTGCTTTATCCCATTCTGTAATATCTGCCTCCAGCTGCTTTTTATTGGTAGCGCCTTGTTGCAGGTTTTGAAGTCTTTTCTTAGAGAGAAGAATAAGCTGCATATAATTAGTTAAAATATGCTGAGAAATTTGAGAAGGCAGTTCAGTGGTACTACAATACTTCGACTGAAACTCATTTAATTTATTTTGAAGCTGAGATCGCGTTTTAGACAGCAACGCTTTGTTCGTATTAAACAATAAACTTCTGTAGCTTCTATATAAAGTATCCACCTCAGTGATATCCTGCTTAAACTGGATTTCTTTCTGTGAAGAAATAACAGCTCCTTTATGAGCAGATTTTTTTTTATTGGCAACATAGAGCAAAACGCCTATGCTACTTAGAAATAGCACGGTAATTAGTAAGATTAATAGTTCTGTTCTTTTCATGCTCTTCTTTTAAATTAATAAGCAGGTCTTAAACTAAAATCGCCAACTAATTCAGCAATACGTTTTTGAAAATAAGTTTAGTGAATGTCCCACGAGTTTTTTCCTGATTGTTCAGCATAGTCCCACTGTAGTAATTTGGATAATATTGTATCCCAAAAGTCAAGACAATCTTTTATCCCATCAACAAGTAAGCTAATATTATTATGTTCATATTGAGTACCTAAAACACTATCGATGTAATTGTTTACAACTACCTGATTTACATCGATCATGGGGGTACTATAATTCTTACTTCTACCGCCCCCAGCATAATGTGACATATAATTAAATAAGCGCTGAGAGTTCTGTTCCGGAATAGCTTCAAAACCCCAGCGTAAAACCCGGATCAGCCCAATAAGCACATTTATAAAATAAATAGGAGGTTGCTCAATGGCAATTAGGTTATAATAGTCAATAGAGCCTGTCCCATAAACAATGATTTTTTCAGCGATATGATGCAAATTAACAGCGATCTGTGAGCGATTGGACATGCCGCTAATTTTGCGGACGAGTTGTAAAGCAGTATTTAAAATATTGGTAAACATTCTTCCCATGTCTTCATAATATTTAAGGCGTAAATCACCATGAATGAAAACCATTGGCGGGATATAAGAGTAGTCTGGCTGAATGGTTCTGTTTTCAACAAAGACTCGAAAGATAGGAAAGCTGTATGCATCTGAGAGAACTCCCGAAAAACGGACCAGATCTAGTTCCGGTTTAATCATTAGATACGGTCTGCGCTGAGTATTTTCCGAAGAGTTTATTTCGCCGGTCTCTACGTATTGAAAAGGTTTTACTTTTAGTACAACAAAATAATAGCCTCCTTCGTCAAGCAAATTCCGGTAATTTAGTACCGATAGTTTAATAGGTTCATAATCTACTGAAGCTTGCCACTCAATCCGAATACCGCCAGGGGTAACCCCTCTACAAGCTGAAACCTCAATAGTTTCAGCTTGAAAATTCAGTTTTATACTTGATGAGATTCCATCATCAGCCGGCACTAAGCCGTAATTATGTTTATTTAGGACTAGTCGAGCACTATCATAAATAGCAGCCTGCACAGCCATGTCATTAGATCGTAAATGCTCTTTAGTAATGAGCATTCCATCTTGCCAATTAACGAATCGTTGATTAATAGAGAACATTGTGTCTAACTTGTAAAACTTTCGGCATAGATTATATCATTCGGCTGTATTTGATTTTCGATAAGCGATTTATCGGCATCCAGGTATTCTCGTTGATTAGGCATTTTAAGTCGATAAAATTCCCATTCAAACATTTGTCCTCTATTTGAATAATTAATTTTACCTTTATTCATTTTCGTATTGTAAAAATTAACAAAGTAGTGGAATAAAACGCCAAGTGGCTTCTTACTTGGAAACTGAACTGGCTTTAACTCATCCATCGATGAAGGCTCGTCTGGCAATCTTGTAAATCGCATAATTACTTCTATCGGATCAGCGGGCTCAAGCAGTGGCACTGGTGTACCTTCAGGATAACGCCATCGCTTATATCGTTTTGCGGGTATACTGTTCAACGATTGGTGGGATTTGAGTAATAAGAGAGGTAGTAAAAATGGAATAGTACCTAATAAAATATAAGGCAGAAAAACAACAGCCTGTTTAACTAATAATCCATATACTAATGACATACCGAAAATACCCCAGCACAAAAATGTTTCTGCAGTTAGAAAAACAACCGAAATCTCGTTGCTATCCCACCAATTTAATGTTCGAGGGGCCAACAATATGTAAACTACCCCAAGTAGTAGACTACTTAATTGTATTATCCAAAAAGCTGTTGGAAAGTCATCAATTTTCGTTACAATAAATCCTAAGAAACCAAATAATACCCAATACCAAAGTACCCATATAATTAACCCGGGAACTCGTACCGAATTTCCTTTTAAATAAATTAAAAGTCCTGCCGAAAATAAACCCATCAAAAAAGATACAATTACTGCAATCAGAACAGTTGTCGTAAAAGGCATATAGAAATAAGTATCAATAATTCCTGACTATAAAAGTGTTGTCACCCCAAGAGCCGATGTTCGCTTTATACGGCTTAATTCGAAACCTCGTTCTTTTTTTTGAATGATTGTTTTAATTACCCAGTCAATTTCTAAAGGGAAAACCAGTTCCGCTATAAAATTAACAACTTGCCAACCTGCATTACCCTGTAAATAAGAAAAAGAATGTTGATATGGAATTGGCCCGACCTCAATTTGAATGAAGGCATAATTGGAAATCTGCTCTTTATAAACAACACTATTTACTCCGAGTCTAGCTTCGCCTAATTTAGCGAAGTTCTGTTTATCAGTTAGGAGTACGTTAGTCGACATCGGCTGAACCGTAACTGAGGTGGCTAAAAAATCAGTCATTACTCGCTCAATTTCATCCAATTGGCCGGCAATCTGATGCGCCGACAACATGATAGTGAGGAGCTTCCCTTTCTGCTTTTTGTTTAGTCGGTCGATCATTTCTGGCCAAAACAGATCACAAATTCGCGCACGAATGTTAATTACACTTGAAAAAGCTTCGTGCTCAATCAGCTCTAACTGCGTGAGAGCTGTTAATGATTCATGATCGAATGGCTTAAAAAATAACCTGGCAGCATCCATTGCTGCCCGAATTCTTTTCGACTCTTCAAGTTGTTTATCAACAAGATCTTTAGATTCGTTTTCATCAGATTTCCTGGGCTGAGTTTGATAAAAAAGCCCTTCAGGCAGGGTATCGAATAACCCTTCCCGGTTTAGGTATAAAGCAATGTTCTCCGATTCGTTATCGACAAAAAATTGTTCAACTCGGGAAACATCCATTTCATATCCGCGCCTGAAGATACCTTCAGGTATAAATACCAGTTGCTCCAGAAGCAATTCGTTCTCTAGTAATTCGCGAGCAATCGCTTCTGCCGATACATCTACAGTGTTTAGCTTCAGGCTTTCCTTAATTGCCTCTATCATGATTCCATTTCTTTCCATCGTATAGTAACGGTAAATAGGGAATTAATTGGAATCGCTGACTTATCTTCAATCACACGTCGGACACTTCGCTCAATTTCTTCTAATAATGCGTTTGTGTGTTTACTGGACTTTTGATAATAAAGCGTAATGAGCAACTCTGGCTTTAGTCCTCGGTTTTGCCCGGACGTTTGCGAAATTTGTTTCGAAATGGTAACGTTTTTGACCTGTGCTCCCCAGCTACTAAGAATTTCCGCTTTCAAATCAGCATGAGTAACAATTTGATTACGAGACAGAAGAAGCTTTTTAACGAGTGAAAGCTGCGACTCTGGTGGTAACTTCTGCCGCCCTCCTCGCACGGGTTGAACAAATTGGACTGAATCAAAAAGATTGCCTTGCTGAATAGCCTCCAGCCTTTCATTGCTGGGTATAGCATTGGCCTCTCCTCCAGTTGTTGTCCAGTATTGGCAAGTCACATAACTTGCATCGGCCGTATTGACTACTATGTATGGTAATCCCTCAATCTGTTTTGACTCTTTAAGGCGATTGGCTATTTTCACAAGAGGCTCATGCAAGGACTTTAATTCTTTTACTGTTTCATTGTAGTCATCGCTGCCGATGGCCATAAATGAATGCGCTTCGTCTCGAATTAAGTTTAAGAGATTATGCAAACTCTCAAGACTGTTCCGTTTATCAAATCTGGCTACTCCGCCTGTCCGAACAACATACGTATGATTGCCACTCCCTTCTGACTGATCGGCAGGTTCTAACCTGATAGAATTACTGTTTATTACATTGATTACTTCATAAAAATATTCATCAGGTTCAAGCAGTAAAGGAAAGGCGTTAAAAAATGCCCTTAACGGATGGTTTTTCGTAGTATCAGGTCGAAGTCGAACATTAAGTACAGGGAAGCAATTCGTCTGAATAACCATCTGCTCGAATAGTTGAGTCGTTATTACAGGTGGAAATACCAACTTTAGCCATACTAAAGGCTCACTAAACAGGGTAAGTTGATCGTCAGATAAAACCTGATGCCATTCTGGCGGGAAGTTAGAACGGGTAAGTTCCGGCATTACGTCGGATAGCTCAAACGTGATGAAATGATTCTGTAACTCGCGTTGAACACTCAGTTCGTGATCACGGAGAAAAGAGTGTTTGTCAGAAGTAGTCTCCGTAAGATCTTTTATTCCTCTCGTAAAGGGAATAATCTGATCATTATGGCTAATCTTAATATATTGACTGTTTTTAAGTAACTCCTCTTTTTGTTTTAGATTGGCCCACTCGAAAAATAAACTAACACCGTCAAGACTAGTGATGTCAGTCGATAATCGTAGACCGACCCAGCAAATTCCAGGATCAAAACCACCGCCATATCCCCAATTAACAGGTTTTGGAATTTTATTAGTTGGTGTTATAAGCTGGTAAGCTTTAAGGCCAAAACAGATTGTAGAAACAGCGCTGTCAATTACTTTGAAAGAGCCGGCAGGCGAAAAGAAGAATTCCTTGCGCAGCTTGGACGAATAATGACTGAATCGGTTAAGTATGGGTTCTACCTGGCCTTCTGAAAATTTAGGTACTAGATTTATCACCGAATAAGCGGGCGTAGGTTTGTTGGCCGTTTCGGGGACAATTAATTCGAATACGCGTTGTACTACTCGACTTTCTACGGTCTCAACCCTATGTGCGATACGCTCCATTTCGGAAGCAAATGCCCCAAAAAGCAAATCAACAAGCGGGTCGAAATCAACGGGTTCGCCATTTTCAGGCTCTTTACTGAAATCCCATTGTCGACCAGCCTGTTTAAGCAGGCGTTTTTTTATTACGTCTTTAGCTTCCAATCCCATCGAATCCATAGTCGTCACTTTACTTCCAGGGTAATAAGAGGGCTCACATTCATCAAAAACTCTACTTTAAATTCAGACTTTTGATAGTCTTTCAACCAACCGTTGACGGTTATCTGAATACATTTTTCACTTCGATTTTCAATTCGTTGATCTTCAACCCGCACATCATTTGGTTCCACTACGACCCGATGTTCAAAAGTTCTTATTGTTTCGTATAACTGCATTTTAATCGCTTCACACCATTCTCCACTCGACGTGTAAATTGTTGACTCAAAATCACGCTCCCAGATAATAGTCCCATAATTCTCATCAAAACGATACGATCTAATGCGAGTCATAATCAGTAGGTTCAGATGCTGCTTGACAGACGTCTCTAAATCAGCCATACTGACAGGACTTTTTTTCTGAAAATTCGCAAAAAACTGAGGAATGTTATAATACGTTTCCATAACTTATTAATTTATACGTACTATAGCTGCTTTTAATGAAGCATCTGCACCGCCTTCCAGTTGTAACTGGGCCCCTCCTTTTACCTTAGTCTGCGATTTTGACTCTACAGTCATCTGCCCATTGGAATTCAGGGCAATTTCAGTACCCGCACTTACTTTGAGGCCTTGTTGATTGTTAAACTCTGTTTTACCAGCCTCAATCTTCCATTCATTCGTAGCGTTAAAGTCGATCTTATCGGCTTTCATCTTGATTTCTTTCGCTTTAAGATCAATAGTGCCACTACTTTCAATGGCAATATGAGGATCGTCGAGTGAAAGGATAATTTTATTTTTCTTGTCTTTATTGTAAATCCGAATTTCTTCTTTTCCAGGCTCGTCACTAATGAAAATCTGGTTTCCACTACGAGTCGCAATGACCTTATAGTAATTCTGTTCGTGAACAAAATCCTTCGGTAACACGCTTTTGTGGTGAATTCCGCCGATAATCAACGGTCGTGTTGGATCACCATTTTCGAAGATGACAGTAACCATGTCTCCCTTTTCTGGTATAAAATAGGTTCCCCGTTGAGTTTCGCCATGTACGTGCGAAGACAGTACAGGAATCCACATGGACGGTTCATTATCGTCCTGAAACGTTTGCCAGAGAAACGAAACACGTACTCGCCCTAACTTTTCAGGGTCATTATTCTCCATTACTTTAGCCATCTGTGGATCAGCCTGCGGACTAGTATAAGAATGCGTTGCGTAAAACTCAATATCGGCAGGAATAGCGGAGAAACTGTTAGTATACCGACCATCTTGGCCGATATGATGAGTTAAATTAACAACTCGGTAATTGCCAAGATCTTTCTCTTTTTTAGTATCACCATTTCCGTAATAGTGTTCCTGAACATCAATAAGGCCGCCAATTTTCAGGCTAATCTCGTCAGAACTGCCTGACATATGTACTGTACCCCCGAAATCATTTTTCTTCTGATACTGGACCTGTGCTTTTAAAGTCGAAAGACTTTGCCATGCCGATTTAGGTGAGAATTGAAATGGGTTGGGAGATAATACATTGGAGGCAGTCTGAACATTACCCTGCCCGTATGTTCCCATACCATTTACAGAAATGTCCTTTGAATTACTGGCCAATACTTCATTTTTCAGGTAGTTCCATTCTTTCATCTGGAACTCACCGCTAGGATAATGAACCTGTAAGTTGAAATCAAGTAATTCTGATAAATAACCTAATTTTGACGATTCTCCACTCGGAGCATCGCCAAATACGACCTCTGTACCATTATAAAAAAACCAATTGCCAGATTGAGCCGCTAATCGTTTTAAAAAGGCATAATTAGTCTCATTATATTTGACGTAGTACTCTTCTGTCGGGTTGTTCTTTGGGCTGATTTTCGCTTTTACTTGACTACTTTCGTCAAGTGCCTTTTTTGCAATTTGTTGAATATTTTTTTGATAAAAAGCAGCGTAACGGCTCCCATGCTCAAGTAAGATAGTAGGACTGTAGCCATTAACTTCAATATTTCGCTCCCCTGAACTTACTTTTACAAAGCCAATATTGGTGACTATACCGTTAAATTTAAGTGCTTTTCCACTAGTCAATGAAATATCAATAGTAATTGCCTTTCCAACCCATTTTTGGGGTTTTGTGATCGTTAATTCGTCTGCTCCTTCGACCGCTTCAAAAGGTAATGAAATACTAAATTCATGGTGACGATCTAACCACTGCCGTATAGAAATATAGCTGGCACCTTCAACCTGATTGCCATCAATAGTAATATTCGTTTTTATTAATTTATTTTCCATTTGAATATTATAAATTTATGTAGTGAAATTTAACAATAAGAACTAAGTATTTATTTATTTTTTTATATAATTCTCCATAGTTTCGCGCTTTAAATTATTATTTACTATCCATTGAGACCATTCATTGCGTATATTAATTAAATTAGTAATCTTGTCTTTTAATAGCGTTCTAAAATAAGAATCTTTATCTACCAAAGGATCCATTATGTCAAGATTCAAAGCTACCGTGATACCTCTATTTACGCCTGACTGACTTTCAATCTTACTAAAATACACACTACTTACTTGCTTATATAAAAGCGTATAGTTATCGTAAATTTTACAATAAATTGATAATATGGTATCTAAAGATTCAATCATTTCGTTTACTGAATTGTATATATATCTAGCTTGAGAGGATAGTTGAAAAGTTGTTAAATAAGTATAATTCTCAAGTGTTGATGCTATAGATTCTATATATTGATTTAAGTCGCTTTTATATATTTCTCGATTTAATTTTAAATTGTCTAAATTTCTGTCTAAAAATTCATCAAATTTATCTAATTGGGTAATCATATCTCGTATATCTTTATTTAATTTCGATTGATTATCAATATATGCGTCGATCACTTTAGCTAAAAATTCAAAACCCGGTTGATGATACTGAGTAAAGGCTTTTGCAATAGGATTACTATTACAAAAGCCTAGTAAGTTTTTTAAAAAGTTATTCAGGTTTACTGCAGTAGGTTTCAGCAAAAAAACTCCCGCTAAATGACCAGTATTGTATGCATGAACAATCTTTTTACCAGTTTTATATGCCTCAGTTGGGTTTTTAATAAGGCTGGAAACAGAGAAAATATCCATCTGAAAAAGTGATTAGTTTGCTAAGAATGTTAATTATATTTACCCATTAACTTAAAGAGTAATACTTGAAAACAGGGAGATGAATTTCCAGTCTTGCAGTAAAATATATAGTTGATATAAGACTCAAAAAAATCTTCACTCATCTAATCTTTCGTTATTCGATTTATATATAAAACTTTCTAAGCTGTACGACGAATCATCTGGAAGCTATTACGATTTACATCAAGAAATTCTGCTCGCTTAATTCCAATCTGAATCAATTGCTGTTTAGCATCATTAATTCGTTTCTGTAAGTTGATTGCTTGTAAAGCCATTTCACTCTTACCTCCCTCTACCATTTGGGCTGTTTGTATGGCAGCCCAGGAATCCTCAGCCAGACCAACGATAATATTAACAGCTGGAATATAGTCAACCATTGCTCTTGCCTTTAACTCTTCCGCTACCAGTTTTTTGAGGTTAGATAACAAGTCCTTTACTGGCCCTGTTGATCTAGTTCCGCTCTTTGCGTATTTATCATAAACCGTTTTTACTACTATTTGCACTATTTTTTGATATATGATGCTCGCTTTTTTCAATTCGCAAGCATTAATTACAACGTTTAGAGGGATTATAATCACATTTGCCATGACTGCTATATTCCCCCAAAGGCTAGCTAATGCACGGTCTTGGCTTTGAGCACTTTGAATTTGAGAAAGCATGTCTATTCCTTCTTGGATCGCGATTTGTTTTTGCCCGAGAGTTTGAAATTGATGTATTGTGACCATAAGCTTAAACTCGTTTAAGGAAATTGTAGAATCTGTAAAAAATTACTCTATCTTTTGTATAATAAGCCTAATGTGGAAATTTTGTCGACATACTTGAGTACCCAACTTCAAATTCTCCAGATGGGCCAAAGTAAAAAATATGCTCGTTGGCGGCTGCTCCCATATCGCCATAATTGAACTCAGCCCCATGTTGAATCATAGGTATACCGAGCGCCAGGTTTATTTCCCATTGGACCAGATGAAAGAGTTCATAATCAGTACGACGCTGATTTCTTTCCACCGGACGTATATTTCTGGCTAATCCATCATATACATTACTAACCGAAAATTGATGTTTACCATATTTGTCAGCTTCGCTTATGTACATGAGATCATAATCTGAATAAATTCCGCACTTATTCAATAGTAAGATTCCCGCATCATTACAGGTAAAACCATATGAAAGACCACCAAAGGTAAATTTATCCCATATTTGTTGAGCTTTAGCAAGGCTATTGCTATCACGAAAAGCCTCTGGAAGTTTGTAAGGATTGACCACGAGGCCACCATAAGGAGAGTCTGGATTATTAGCAGTTTTTGCTTTGCAGATTTGTGGTTTGGGTATAAAACCTAGGGAATAAAACCACCTCTCGGCAAGCGCATTGGGTTCACGCAAACCTATCCAACATCTTAACTTTTGCGCTACTGTTGAAAAAATATGTTTATGGTCAGTTCGCATAAATGGACTTATTTTTCAAGCTTATGCTACTAAAATAAACTTACATGTTTTTGTTATCATCTTTCAAATATGACAACAAAAACATGTATAAAAACAAAGAAATCCTATTGTAAAGATTTTATTGACCGCGTTTCCACTCTACCTCATGCTTAGAGCCATTATTCACATCGGAAATTCTAGCAATAATTGTAATACTTTCCACCGTTTCCTCACTGCTTGTACCTGAGCCTGTTTCTGAATAAGCAGTTACAATACCTTCTTCAAAAGAGAGTGTTTTAAGTACTTTCTCAATATCATCAGAATCCATAATCTCAAGCTTCCCTTTTACTTTTTGGGTAGGTTTTCTAGCTTGTGTCCAAAAAAATGAATCGTCAGGCATAGAATAGAATGAAGCATTCAATTCTAAAGGAGCAACATTGGTTGCTGGGCGTCCAGTTGAATAGTCAACACTTTGCATAATACGGTAAGAGAATTGAACGCATTCTCTTGCTTTGTCTGTATCAACCGTTAATTTAATTAGTGGCATACTTTACGCTGTTTAAAGTTGAAAAAATGAAAAATACTTAATCCTGTTTTAACGTAGATTTAAACCTATCTGCATCTCCATCGGCATAATTCTCCAAATTAACGACAAAGGTGCGAGCTGGGAAAAAAGGCTCAATTTCAATGTTAATAGCTACTTTATCCTCGCCAGTTTGGATAATTGCTGGTGTTTTATAATTCTTAATCACTTTTTCTTCTTTCAATTTTTTGAAAAAGGTCCCTAGCTGTTTTTCGACAGCCTCGATTTGTGTTTGCGAAATGTTCGAAAACACAACTTGATTGAGATAGGTTATCAATACTTTAGCAATCCAGTCAAAAACACGAACGACTGAGTAGGTCATTTTGCCTTTATCAGCGCTTTTGTGCAATGTTCTGGCCGACCAAGCTATAATTTCATTTTGGTCGTAGAGCATAGGGACTAATCCCATTTCTTCCAATTGTTGGGTTTCGGAAAAGTATTTATCAATATGAACGCCGAGTGCTCCTTTTACTTTTCCGTTTTTGACACCCGCAGCAACCTGTGAAATTAGTTGCTGATAAATCATACCCGCTAATGCTAATGAAGGAGGCCCATAAAGAGGTTGTTCTTCACCTGCATCTTTTGCAGGTCCCCGTAACGCAAGCCAATTACAAGCCATTAACACATTGGAAAGTTCGACATCCAAGCCTTGGAAGTTTACAGTGGCAGCTTCGCTTTTTAATTCTTCAAAGGTTTCTACGTCCTTAAAGTCAGTGACCAACATTACCCGATAGTCGTAAGCAATCTTAGCCAGTTTATCCAGATTTGCCTTTTCTTCTACATATCCGGGTACGACTAGCATGGAATAACTGTCGTTTAGTCGAAGGCGATCAAACTTATCTTTTAGCTCCAAGGAAATGGCACTAGTAAATTCGTCATCGTCAAAAAGTTGCTTCATCGTAGCATTGAGAAAAGTGACATTTTCTACTTTCTCTTCGCCTGAATTTTTATAAAATAGATCGATGGATCGATATGTCTGTTCAAGCTGGGACGTTTGCTCAAGTGCTTTCAGCAAATTCTCGTTAAACGTATCGTGAGCCTGGTTTGCCTGCAAACCCGCATCGGCTTGCATTTCGTCAACTGATTCGTGTGATTCAAATAGATCAGCGACTATTGTTAAAAATTCTTTTAGGTCTTCACGTTGAGACGCATATTTATTATCTCCTAAAAAGGAGTTTCGATCCACCTCTTTCCGTTTTGGCGCTAAGCTTTGAAATTGAGAACCATACTTAGGAAATAATTTGGTAATTTGATCGTACCCTCCGGCTAGCTTTTGCGAACTTTCCGCAAGTTCAAGTTTTGGGTCGGCGTATTTTATTCGTTCTCTTTCCTGTTTGCTCATGTCAGTTATGGCATTAAAATCAGAATAAAAAGGTTAGTTTACATCGGAATCATTATCTTCAATTTCCTGAAGTAAAGCCCGTAAAGTCCCTAAAAGGTTGGCTTTTTGTTCCGGGTTTTCTAATAGTTTCCGCAATAATTTATTTTCAGAAAGCGTCTTTTTTATTGATTCAGCGTTCTGTTTTTTACGCTGAAGCTTTGTTAAAAAAGGACTTTGTTTAGCAATACCTTCAGGGCCAAAATCAGATAGCTTCGCGAACTTCATTTTTTCAATATAAGACATCCCTTCAGCATCCGTAAAACCCACGTCTATCTTAGGGTTGACCTTTTCCATTAACTCCGTAACGGTTTTAGCTCCTTTGATAGGAGCTTCAGGGGCAAAGTCGGGCTCTGCCGTTAGGGGAGCAACAACCAATGCCGTGTTATCGGCAATAAAATTGACGGCAACATCTACTTCCTTGCTTCTAGGCACAATCGTACCGGCGGCATCACTGCCAATTTTTTTCTTGGCCATTTTGTATTTAATTAAGTTTTATGAATGAGATTTCGGGTTGTTGGTCAGGTTGATAGGTCAATTTCCAATGATCTCCCTTTGCTACTTCTTCTTTCACAATCATACGGGAAAAGGGTCTGGTGATTCGATTACGAATTACAGTACGCAGCGGTCGGGCACCTAACTGAGGATTGTAACCTTCTAATGCCAGAAAACGTCGGGCATCTGGTTCAATCGTAAGCGTAATACCTTGCCGATCAAGGGTTTGCAAGAGTGGTTTAAGCTGAATGTTGAAAATATGGATAATCGTATCTTCAGAAATCGGCCGGAATGGGGTTACCTCCGTTAATCGGGCAATGAACTCGGGCCGAAACTCCTCTTCCATTTTTTTGATCAAAGCACTCGCTATATCTGTATCGCCAGCCGCAAACTTTGCGACGATAGTTTCCTGACCTTTGTTGGATGTAAATAAAATGATGCTGTTAGAAAAATCTCCTTTTCTACCCAGCCTATCATGAAGATGACCTTCATCTAAGATCTGCAAAAAGATATCAAAAACAGATTTATGCGCTTTTTCTATTTCATCGAAAAGCACAACAGCATAAGGCTGTTCTCGAATTCGATTAACAAGAATACCGCCCTCTTCATAGCCTACATAGCCTGGAGGAGCACCAATTAGTAAAGCGGCTGAGTGCTCTTCTTTAAATTCCGACATGTCAAAGCGAAGTAGTGCTTTCTCATCGTTAAACAAGAACTCAGCAAGTGCTTTTGCCAATTGAGTTTTACCTGTGCCCGTCGGCCCAGCGAAGAAAAATGACCCGATCGGTTGCCCTTTAGGGGTCAATCCGGCACGATTTTCGACGACAGTATCGGCAATGATCTTGATAACTTGATCTTGACCTACTACGCGTTCCTTTAAATAGTCTTCAAGTAACAAAAGTCGTTCTCTCTCTTTTGACTTCAAGTTTCCAATAGGAATACCGGTTTTATAAGCAATAACTGCTGCGATATCATCATTAGTAACTCGTTCTGTCTGCACTTTAGCCAGATTTTCTAGTTGGCTTAATTTCTCATGTAAGGACTCTGAGAAGATAAAAGGCATCGCAAGCCCATCCATTTTTATTTCCTGCTCTTTCAGTTTCCCTATTAAAATAGGGCTGAGACGAGCATTTAATTTTCGATCAAAATCATGTAGTTCATCTAAGTAGAAAGATGGATCTTCATTGGCAAATTGCTTCTGAATAGTTTCTAGTTCATTTTTTAGAAGCCGAAGTTCATTTTCAGAGGTTTGCTTTTCCAAACCGATGGCTGCCATCGTTCGATCCAACAGATCAATAGCGGTATCAGGCAGTCTACGATCTTTAATATAGCGTTTAGATAAGCGTACCGCTTCTTGTAAAGCGGAGTGGTCGACCTGTAGTTTATGGTGTTTTTCAAAGAAAGGAACAAGTCCTGCCAGCATTCTTACGGCAATAGGTTCTGATGGTTCTTCTACCATAATAGTTTCGAACCTGCGCCCAAAAGCATCATCTTTTTCGATGTATTTACGGTATTCATCAAGTGTAGTAGCCCCAATAACCGTTAGCTCACCGCGTGCCAATTCAGGTTTTAACAGGTTTACCAATCCAGAAGCCCCACCCTGTGGATCTAGTAATAAATGGATTTCATCAATAAAGAGGAGTGCTTTTTCATACTGTTTTATTTCTTTCAGCATCCCCTTCAAACGATCTTCGATTTCGCCTTTATAAGAAGCTCCTGCAATTAAAGAGCCCATATCGAGTTGATATAATTCGGCTTTTTGCAGGTTGGCAGGCACTCTCTGTGACGCGATCAATAAGGCTAATCCTTCAATGAGGGCTGTTTTCCCGACTCCTGGCTCGCCAATGATAATCACATTTGGCTTAGTTCGGCGGCCTAGAATTTCGGTGATCTGGCGTGTTTCCTGCTCACGACCAACAATAGGATCTATTTTTCCATTTCGAGCGTCACTAATACGATCCCGGCAATATTTACTCAGATATGCTTGTTCTTTGGTTTTCGAATTGCCCGCTCCCTCCCCAGCTGTTGTCGAGGAACCTGCATTTGCCTGTGGGGTAAATTCACCTGATAAGGTCCGTTCAAGCAGCTCCTCTTCAGTCAGTTTTAGGGATTTAAGTTTGTCGCGGGAGAAAGCTACATCGGTGCGACAAATGGCTATTAGCGCAGCGATTGGTGTAACCTTAGGCTGCCCTAATTTCACCCGGATGACATCCGCTACTTCAAAAATACCATCAATACTATCATCATGTCGGGGCGATTCGGCATAACGAGCTGATTTAGGCGATTGGCTAATTCGCAAATCAGCCCAGTCGCGTAGGTAATGGATGTTATACCCCCAACTTTCAAGAACTGTGGCTAATCCAATATCATTGTGCAAAAGTGCTTTCAGGAAGTGGGCACCCCCGAAAAGCCCCTGTTGGTTTTCTTTCGCAATTGCCCTTGCAATTTGAAGGGCTTGTTTAACCTCATTGGTAATATCGTAGTTGCCGAACATGTGTTATGCTATACTTATATCGACTGTTTATTGATTCAGTTAGTTAGCTATACAATTTTTCGGTCTATATAGCCGTCAGCTGTATTCCTTCGCACTTTTTTACTTACATCAATAATACTTTATTATAGTTTAATCTGGTCATGATTTCTTATTACGCTTAAGAATTCTGACATTAAAATTAGTTATATATTAATCGAACAAATCATTGATTATAAGTATTTTTACATTTAATATATATGTTATATTGAATTAATTTAAAGGGATATATATTAATCATATTTTATATATGTTAAATTTTCCTAATTTTACTAAATCAAAAGAAATTTAAATTTCAAACTGATGTTACCAGAAAATTTATCCGAGCGAAAAAGCAAGGTAAAATCCTTCGCAACTGCTTATACAATATTCGTTCTGTTAAGTATCCTGTGTCTTTATTTTACTTTTGGTTTAATTCCGCAGGTTTATAGTCGATACACAGCTATCACAAATGAACGAATGCAAATATTTTATTCAAATTTAAATAAGTCTGAACGACTACTTATGAATTTACAGCGTCAGTCACCAATTAATCAGAATGATGCAGCTTCTTTTTATACCTGGCTTGATCGGTTAAATACAGATTACCCGCAACCTTTTTTTGGGAAAGTACTTAAAAGCTATGAGTTACGCATTAATGAACTTATGAATTCACAGAGCTCTGACTCGGCCGCAACTGATCTTCAAATAAAGCTAAAAAATCTAAAAAAAGAAAACTCTGATTTGCATAAAGAACATCAAATGCTCATTAGGCAAATTCAGGAAGCCAAATCTCTTAACTAAACCAGCCATGATGCGAATTAGCATCCGAATCTGTTGATAAATTAGTGGAATCATCATACCAACTATTTTCATGATGATTATCCTGGGGCTGTTCGGGGTAATGATGAGATTTTTCCCAAGTTGCAGCTATTCTTTCAAATTCTACGTTTTGTTCTTCTACTTTCATACTATACTCTTCATGTTTATATATTTCATGAGGATGTTCTAAAAACTCATGGAAGAATGTTTCATTACGGTATGTGAGCGACTCATTACCTGAAAATCGTTCATACTCCTGTTCAACCGTCTGCCAGTCTTGTTTTAACACCGCTTCAGTAAGTTTTGGGAACTGGCTTAGTCCTGGGTTATAGGTATAATCAAAAAGAATTTCTTTCTGTGTGTCCGTTAAATTTTCCCAAGCAATCATTTCACTCGTAATTCCTGGATGAGACTCTGCAAAATCAGTTAATTGGTGCATCATTCGTTGTTCATACTCAGGCACAAGAACATGATTGAAAAGAGTACGTTGCTGATCTTCAGTAATATGTAAATAATAGTGCGTATTAACCCATTGGGCAGCTTCGTTACCTGATAAATGGGCGGCTTGCATAAATTCTCGGGCTACGGATGGCTCTATACCAGCCTGTGTAAGGTCCTCATAAATCTGAATAGAACTTCGTCCCCCCATATCATAACCGGGGCCAAGGGTAACCCCCGAAAGTCCACCCGGAAAATGGGGAATCAAGCTTTGACCCTGATGGCCTATTTCCTGATGATAGGTAAAGTTGTAGCCTGACATATCGTTATTGTTTAGTTTATTTATATTTTTTCTTTAACCTCCCAATTTGATGAATTTGGGTTCCATTTTATGGTGTACGATTTATTCATTTCAAAAAAACCTTCCTGAACAACATTTTCTGTTTTTACAAGTCGGTATTTACATTTTTTTTGGCCTTTAGCCCAATATTTATTATCATAGCCAGGGTGTAGTGTATATTCCTGCCATTTAATGCCGTCACCACTTAAACTAAATGCTAATGTTTTACCATTATCTGTATTACTAATTGTGAATGCATTATTGTGTTTCGTGCTTTTTTCTAAACCATTATCATACAGGCTTTCTAGCTCTACTGTACCGTCTTCAAAATATTGCGTATACAATCCGTCAAGTTTCCCTTTCTTAAAGATTGATTCTGATTCCTTAGCCCCTTTGCTGTTATAAGAAATAAATTTACCTTCTCGATACGTGTTACTTATTGTATCAGTTTTATTCGGTATAGCACTATATTGCCCTTCCTGCTTTAATTTACCAGAAGCATAATAATCTTTGGCTTCATAAAGTGAATTAACCAGGCAAGGATTAATAATTCGATAATAGGCATATGGTTGTATATAAGGCACTACTTTTCCAGCTGTCGTATAACATATTTTTTCTTCTATTTTTTTCTTAGAAAATTCGTCTCCTGCGTCACTAGCTTTCTTATACCATTGATAACCCTCGCAAGTATTTTTATCGACACCTTTGCCCTCTGTATACAATTCGCCAAGATACCGCATAGCTATCGAGTCGCCTTTAAGAGCTGCATTCTCATACCAGCTTTTTGCATTTTTGTAATCCTTAGCGCTATAATAAACTTCACCTAATCCCATCATCGCCTTGGCTGATCCCTGATTAGCGGCACTCTGAAGAAAAGTTTTAGCCTCGGTCGGATCTTTTGATGTTCCTTTACCAGTGAAGTACATATACGACACTTTGAATTGTAAATCAGCGCAGTCAATTGAATCTATTGATTTTTTACAGGTTTTAATTTCAGGCAGGAATCGTTTAACTAGTTTAAAAGCCAATTCATAACTTTTAGCGCTGTATGCTTTTAGTGCCTGTTTCAGAATTGAGTTTTTAACTCGTGCTAAATCTGCACCCGCTGTGGTTGATTTTTCAAAATAAAAATAAGCCGAGTCTAACGATTTAGTTACCCCCTTACCCACTTCATAAAAGCTACCCATGGTTTGCAAAGCCTCATTATTACCTGATTCGGCTGCTCTTTTATACCATTCTAGTCCCTTCTGGCCATCCATTTGAACGCTTTTGCCATTATAGTAGACGTAGGCTAAATATAACTGTAAGGTTCCGCAGGTTTCCTGATTGATTAATCCATCACATTTACGGAGCGTTTTCTCATTTTTGATTAGTAGATCATAAGATTCTTTATATCCTCTGTCAATAAATGCCTTTTCGGCCTGTTTCAGCTCAGCTTTTATGATTTCAGCCTGTTTTTTATCAATTGCACTAGTTTGAGTGCCATCCTTTTTAGGGCTTGACTGAGCATACAATGTACTTGTTATAACTACAAGTAGTAGGCTACTACAAACCTGTACCAGAAACTGCTTGTTAGTTAACATAAGCTATTGGCATATCTTTATCGAATTTTCCGTACATCATTGGCGTTTGTGGATCAGTCTCTGGATGATGTTGCAGAGAAAAGTCCTTTACATTCTCGCTTACATATTTATACAGTTCGTAAGCGGTTACGGTATTGTCGTGATCTGTATCAGCCTCTCCCTTTAAGGCCTTTAACAGAAAATAAGTAAAAACGCCCTGTCCTAAATCCCTGTATTCCACAGAAACCTGCTGGGGTAGGCAGGAAAGGAAAACAAGTACATTACTATTCGTGTGTAATTGATCATCGGGAGTAGTTGCTGAAGTTTGGTCCGAATACGACTTCATTTTCATAAATCCCCCTTTACAGGCGTCCGTAATGCAGATTTTGTTGGTTGCGTTGGATTCACGAAAGGCTTTCTTAAGCTCCGGATAAGTCAGTACGGGATGGGCGCCATCGGTATCATAGGGTAAAAAAATGCCCCGATTACCATGACCAGAAAAATAGAAAATAACCCGATCTTCTTTAGCCGCCTTTTTGAAAATACTCAATGCTTTGATTATCATATCCTTACTTGCCCTATTGTTAGTGAGCAGAATAACCTGACTAGCAGGAATATTACCTCCTCTCGGACTAGTCAAATAATCACGGAAATAAATTGCATCCCGGTCCGAATACCGAAGATCTCCACTCGTCGGCGTAAACTGCTCATAATTCGATATGCCAACGATAACAGCATAAGTAGTACCGCCGTATATCAGTTGAGACACGAAACTCAGGGTAAGCAGAATTGGTATGTAAAAGCTAAACTTCACGGATTTACTATTTTCGATTAACCCTTGATTTGTCGCCAAACTCTTATTGATCCATGAGTAACTTTGTAATGTAAAATACATCGCAAGTATTTGTTAATCAATGGCTTAATTGGGAATAAATATTACAGACTTGTTTACGCATCAATAACTAATATTAGAAGAGTTTTTAGGCATAACTCTTGAAGGTTTTTTGAGCTTATTTAAATCCAATTCGGGTGATATAAAGTTGCCAGTATCGCCCAGGCTTTTCAGCTCGCATTTCGATTACACGCTCGGTGGTTTCATAAGGAGGTGAATTCGGGTTTATTCTGTTAATGTAATGTCCCTGAAAAGTCGATTTAAAATAGACTTTTATGTAGATAGAATTTCCATTCTGCTGAACAGGCATGGGTTTGATATCAGTGAAGCTAATAGAGGGTTTTCCATTACTTCCCCATTTAGAATAATATAAATTAAGATTGGTCAGATAAACATCCAGAGTTAGATCTTCTGTTTTGCTCGCTGATGTATGCGTCGGATTGATATCATCTTCAATGATAATCTTTCTATTATCAAAAATTTTAGATGTCCCCGGGCTATAGCTTTGGCTGATCAATAAGTCGAGTTCATCTCTTTCCCACCTATCGCTGGCAATGTAGTTCATTAGGGAATTGAGACCGAATGTTTCTTCCTTTGAATAGGTAAGCATCCGACGGGCTTTAGCCGTAATATTATTATTATCTTTATCGGTCAGAGCTAGATTGGCTAGTGCTTTAGTAGATGAATTAAGACCTGCATCAGGCTTTGAAGTTGGTAGTTCACTAGTTACTGTACCTTTCAAATCTTGAGTTTTTGGAGGATATACATCAAGTTTTGGAGCCGGTAGTACGCTAGTTAATGCAGGTTTCTGATCTGGAATCTTTTGGGGGGTTGCTTCAACAGTTGGCTTGGGCAATTGGCTAATTGATGAACTTTTCTCATATGCACTTATACTAGTTGATGGGTTTTTCTTATCTGGATCAGAATGTCCTCCAGTCGACGTAGGTGATACAGCTTCTATTGACGAACTTATATTTTCTGTTTTTTGAGATCGGTTAAAAAAACAATACCCAAAGCCGACTAAAATGGTTAGTAATATGAAAACTGAGAACAATATTCTATTCGTCAATTGGAATTTCAACTTCTCAAATGAAATAGAAGAAGTCAAAGTAGGCAGAGTCTCTGTATTAGATTCTGCAGTAGACGGGGTTAGAACAGTATCTTCATTTTTCTTTCTCTCATTTGAAACAATGACAGAATTAGGTTGAATAATAGGTTCACAGAGTTCTGGTTGTTGGGGTTTCACTACGGGCTGACTAGCTGAAGGCTGTTTGGCAATCTGCCAGAAATCAGCCAGAACATCCTCCACCCGCCCATATCGCCGAGTTGGGTCAACCACCAAACTCTTCCGAATTACCTTAGCGTATGCAGGAGATATACTCCCAGCCGAAGCTGGTAACTCCTGCTGCTGCATCTGCTGATAGATGCGCTGCAGCGTCGTCTCCGAGGTGTTGTCAATCCGATAGGGCACCTCGCCCGTGTAGAGCTCATACAAAATCACCCCAAAGGCCCAGATGTCGGTGTTCCGGCGGATGGGTTCGCCTTTGAGTTGCTCAGGATAGGAATAGTTCAACGTGCCTCCCTTGAAACTTTGGGAAAGGTAGCTCTGCTCACTGCCCTGCATGCTTTTACCCAGCCCAAAATCCGCAATCTTGGGAATGTAATGGCTGCGCAACTTCTGAATCAGAATGTTTCGGGGTTTCAGATCCCGATGAACGATCTGGGCCTGATGCAAATGCAGCATGCCTTCCAGAATACCCAAAGCAATCTCATGCTTGTCAGCGTCGCTCAACTGTGTGCTACGAATCAGCTTATCCAGGCTACCCAGTGGGTAATAGTCAGAGATGCCAAAGTCATAAAGCCCAAGAGAGTCTACTTCGAGTCGGTAGCATTCGTCATAAAGGGCAACATTGGTATGGTTAGCCACATTCTGAAGGATGTCAAATTCGTACAACAACGAGTAGGTGTCGGACAGGGAGTGAATGGGAGCCGTTTTGATGGCTACTGTGGCATTGGTTTGTGTATCAAATCCTCGAAAAACTTTCCCATACGCACCTTCGCCCAGCAGGTCGGTGCGGGGATTGTATTTGTAGCGGTTACGGAAGTCTTCGTAAGTCATAATTACACCTTAATTCAGGCCATTACTGTTGCAAATAGTTAATAGAAGAATAGTCACTCTGAAATAAGAAATTACAATCGCTGTTCCGAAGTCGGATAACATATTTAAACACATATTTACCCGTTTCAGAAACATCGAATTGTTGATAGGGTAAAAATAATTCTAGGTCGTTTATATCGCTGGATGTAAAGAATGAACTGGTCGAAACTTGCCCATCTCCAGTGCAATATTTTTTATCCTTATCTTTTAATTTTTCACCACTTCCCGTAAAGAAATAGGCAACGGCCTGAACACGCTGGTTCTGCATTCCATTTAGACTCCACCGAAGATGTATTTTTACGCCTTTTTCATTATTAACCACGGCCGCAGAATCAACCCATGATTTGTGAATCACAATATTATTCCTAAAGGTAGCTTCAGCTATTGCTAATGATTTTTTAGCAGATTCTAAATTAATATCAAGCTGGAGTGCTTTTTTTAGGTCTTTTACAGCCTGGCAAGTATTGGTTTCCTTCAGGTGTACTTCTCCGAGCATACGCCAGTTGTTGGCGTCCTTCGGATCCATATGCTTAACTTTTTCAAAATCGCCTAAAGCCGAGATCGTATTTCCCTTGTTATAATAGGCAGAACCGCGAAAAAAATAAGCATCTTTCATTTGGGCATTTAGTTGAATTGCCTTTGTGAAGTGATCTATTTTACGATCATCAGAAGTCTCTTCCTTTCCCTTGTTAAACCACACATTCGCTTTCAGTATGCTTTCTTCTTTTCTTTGCTGATTATTCGCTAAGCCTTTTAACCATTGCTCTGTTGTTTGCTGGAAACTTGCCTGAACCTGCTTCTGGTCGTTTTCCAGGCTATCCGCTTTTATTTCCTCTTCTTCCTGCTTTCTTTTTTCGGCTACTAACTGTGATTCTTTTTTTTCGAATAGGGTGATTTTCTTTTTTGAGGCAGCCATTCGTATAGTAACTATTGGAGGACAAATTTGGGGAGTGCCACATCCGGCCGACTTATAAGCGTTCAATGCTTTTTTCCATTGCCCTTGCTCATAAAATTCATGTCCCTGAGCAATCAATGCATTTTTATCGCTTGACTGAGCCAAACAGGATAACACACACACACTTTGCAAAAGAAATAACAAGAGTAAAGTTTTTGTCATCTCGCTCAACAGTTTATTTATCTCTTTACTAGGAAAATTAGTTATTCACCTAGTAAAATAATTTACGCAACTTTTAAATCTTCTTGAAAAAATTATTGACACCGTTTATGCCGTTCGTGTACTTTAGCGGAAGCCGGATCGTAATTATAAGCTATGGTATAACAGGCCTTGGCATTATCGCAATCTCCATTTATATAATATTTATCGCCCGCATCAACGAATTTCCTAACAGCAATTTTTTTAAATTGATCATCGCTGTTCATATCCGATTCGATATTATTGAATACTTCATTAGGAGTATAATTGGAGGAGCCTAATTGATTTAAATAATTAATGGCAATAATACTTATTCCTGTGGGTGTCGTTATTCCCTTTGTAGTTGAGTCGGGGACTGATGCTGAGTCGGCGGAGGAGGTAATATCTTGTGTCAGTGTATCTGTATTAGATTCATTGGCTGATTTAATTAGTAGACCTGAAACAATGGATATAATCAGAATAACGAATATAGCTGCCAGAACAGTCGTGGTATTTGATTCTTTTGGAGCAAGTGGCTGTGAAGGTGATGCTACTGGAGGAGAAGTGTGCTGTGGCTCTACATCAATACCCTGTAGAGTTTGCCATATTTCTTCTACCCGGCTATAGCGTTGCATTGGATCAAATACCAACGACCGCCGAACTACACTAGACCAAGGTTCTTCAATCTGAGCAAACGAGGGGGGTAAGGCCTGTACCTGCATCTGCTGGAATGTCCGCATCATCGTGGCTTCGGAGGTACTATCAACTCTGTAGGGTACTTCCCCGGTAAATAATTCGAATAAAATCACCCCGAATGACCACAAATCCGTATTTCGCCGGGACTGGGCGCCTTTCAACTGCTCAGGCGATGAGTAATTAGCCGTCCCTCCCATAAAGCTCTGGGAGATCATACTCTGATTAGCGATGTCGCTGTATTTACTCAACCCGAAATCGCATATCTTAGCAATGTATTGGCCCCGGAGCTTTTGAATTAATACGTTACCCGGCTTAAGATCCCGATGGATCAGGCCTAATTGGTGGAGATGATAAAGTCCATCGAGAATCCCCAGTACAATGTCATTTTTGTCAATATCCGTTAATGTTGTACCGTGATTCTTGATAAGTTTGTCCAGACTGCCCAGCGGATAATATTCTGAAATGGCAATGTCAAACGTCCCCATATCAGTGGCAAATCGGTAACATTCATCATACAGGGCAATGTTAAGGTGGGGCGAAACGTGTTTAAGCTTATTAAATTCCGCTAGCAACGAATACTTTTCATATTCGGCAGTGACAGGAGCAATTTTGATCGCTACCCGCGAACCGGTCAGTGTGTCAGTAGCCCGACATACTTTTCCAAACGTCCCTTCTCCTAGAAGGTCGGTGGTGGAATTATATTGATAGCGAAGTTTAAATTCCTCGTAGGTCATGGTGTAGTACCCTCTTACGGTTAAGGGTCATTAATTTGTCAATTAGACTTTGTTGTCTTTTTTGTTTCGGGAGATTTACCTTGAACTTTACCTTCCCCCGTATTTTTTTGCTTAAGAGGTTGTCCTTCTGATTTTGGCCCTTCATCATCAGTAAGTTCCGCATTAGGCTCTGGTTTTTCGGATGGAGTCTCTTCAACTGACGTCTTTTTCGCCGTTCCAGCACCTGTAGTTACTCCTATCTCTTCACCTGTACTGACATCAAATTTTTTATCTGATCCTTCTGGCTTATTAATAAGTAGGAAGTTGTTATAAACCCGAGGACGCTCCGTAACTTTTTCTATTCTTCTATCTGGCTTTATCAGATATACTACGCCTGTTGGTTTATCCGAAAATTTATACCATACGAAGGTGGGACGTTTCCAATAGTCAGCGGTGCCTCCTACTGGCTTGTTGTTTTGAATAACAAAGGCTTTACCCTGTTCTTGACTTGGACCGATCGGTTCAAGCTTAACGTCTTTGCCCACATTAATAAACTCGCGTTTGGTAGCCTTGGTGACCTCCTTAGCTGGCTTTATTTCTTTAGGATTGCTGGCCTCCTTTGGGGATGAATGAGTTTCTTCGGCATGATCTTTTAACTCATCGAGTGCGGTGGCTAGTTTAGAAGGTTTAGGTTTGGTGGGATGCACAGCCGTCGAAATTGGTACAGGGGTGTTTGTAGCTGCTGTTGGCAAACTAGCTGCAGCGTCTGGTTCCTGCGCCCTACCAAAGACCCAGTAGCCTACACCTGCTAATGCAATAAATGTAGATAAAAGAATGGCGGGGACGAGCAATGACCGGCTTTTCTGAGAAGTCGCAACGTGTTTAGGTTGATGTGTATCATAAGTAGGCTGCACGTAGGAATTATGCCCTTCATAAGAATGAGCTGGTAATGGATAGTTCTCCTCTGCTCGAATGGGCTGAATATAAGTCGGAGCTGATTCGGCTACGACTGGCACTGCTACAGGCGTGTTAGTAGCGGCTAATATCGTATCGCTTGTGCTATATCTTGCAGGAACCTCTCCATCTACAGAAGCTATCTGAATTAGATACGCCGTAAAATTGTCTCGTGTATTTCCATAACATGCCTTCCGTATTGCCTCCATTTTATCAGCATTTTCCTGAAGGTTCGGAGCAAACAGGTAATAAGTTAGTAATTCATCATAAAGCTGTTCAAGGACGCCATCTGTGCACATGAAGAAGTAATCTCCGGGCAGTACATCGTTAATAATTCGAACATCAGGTATATCATTTGAATCATCTTCGTCGCAGTTGAGCGAACGGGTTATCTGGTTACGTCTGGGATGAGTAGCGGCTTCTTCGGGCGTTATCATTCCTGCTTTCACGAGCTGATTAACAAAGGAATGATCTTCTGTCCTCCGAATAATTTGCCCATTGCGGAGTTGATAGATCCGACTATCGCCCAGATGTGCCATAGTCACTCCTGCTTCATTGAGCTGGAGTAATGTAACTGTAGTAGCCATATTACTGGCATCCTGTGTATTAGCTCCTGCTAGGCTCAGTTCTTTCTGGAGCCCATACCGAGCGTGCCGGATAGCTTGCTCAACGTACGTCTGATCGGCTACTAGTACTGGATTTTGTTTAAAATACTGCGGTATATCTTCGCAGGCCAACGAACTGGCTACCTCCCCCTTACTATGACCACCTACTCCATCACAAACCAGGAATAATGTATTCGAAGCTGTAACTGTTTCAACAGGAGGATAGAGGGCATCTTCGTTATTAGAACGCCCCCCAAGTTCGCTAAAACCTATGGGCGGATATATTTTAACCTTCATCGTATTGAAGCAATGGTTTGTAATGAGTAGGTTTATTTTTTCAAAATGAACGTAGGGGCATAATCTGCATTTTTAACCACACGCGTAGCGTCATTAGATGTAGAAACCGTTCGCAATGTTTTTACAACCACTTTAGTCATACCAATTTGGATAACATCTCCATCATTAAGATAGACGACATCGTTCGGCTTAAGTGGATGCTGTCCAGCGTTCACCCTTGTGCCATTCGCACTCATATTTTTGGCCGTTCCACCCGATATAATCTGATCCATCAAAAAATAATCATACCCCCCCTGTTGGCCAACTCTGACTTCAATAGTGCAGTGATTGCGACTCATAAATTCATCCTGACTATCAATCATGATTTTGCAGGGGCGCCCTGAATTTTTACGGCCAATAATCTGCCGACCAATGCTTAAAGGCAGAGTTTGAGAGGTAGTACTTTCGTCATGAACGACTAACCACCCAACCTCAGAGTCTACCCCAGGTCTGTTAGGAGCATTATTTGGCACACCAGATGACTTTGGCACTTCAACTGGCGGCTTTGGTATTTCCTGGTTTTTAGGCGGTGGAGGTGGACTACCAGATGGTTTGGTCACGGGATTAGGATATCCACATTTACCACAACGCACGATAGGATTATTAGTATTAATAATTCGGAGTTGCTGGCCACATCCTTTACAAGTAATTTCCACGTTTATAATCTGTTTGATGTTATCAATCTGATTAGTTAAACATGTGACATAAAGTCATTTGCAGAATCAGAATTGTAATCGAAATTAGGATCGTATATCGATTGCGTTTCATGCGGAGGGTGATAATCGGCATTGTCATAATGACCATGAGAATCTGCTCCCGAATTATAGTCGTGCGTGGGATCTCCGTGAGATTGGGATGAGTCATCGTGCGGAAAACTTTCTCCGTCAGAGGAGCCATGAGGGTGTGATACTGTCTCTTCTGTTGGATAGTAATTTGGATGCTCCTGATGATCATGATCATCGGAGGACAGGTGACTATTGCTGTCTTCTGGATGATCTAAGTGTAAATAACCCAGCGGAGGTTGCTCATGAGCTACTACAAAATGATGATCATGATTATATTGATATTCCGTTTCAATATGTCCATCACCATCAGCATCAAGGCCAATAATCGGCTTTTCGCCATCTGCATGGGTATAAATTGTATCGACTAATTGGTCATGATCCGTATCAATACCTACTAGATAACCATTAGCAGAAGGCAGAATATTCACGTTTATTTCGCCTGTATACATATGCGCATCTGTAGGCGCGTTGAATTCCTGCCCTTGCTCTATCTCTCCCAAATCAGAAACAATAGATACTGGAATATGCAATGGATCTATTACCGAAGCCATTGTATGCCCGGTTTCAGGATCTAAATCGAATCGAGTATCCAACTGTCCATCTTGGTCAGTATCCACCATTACAGTTGGCGCGTGTCCTTCTACCCGACTGATTAATACATCGACAATTCCATCGCCGTTTTTATCAATACCAGTCCATGAACTGTGCTCATGAGTATTCATGACAACATGTTGATCTTCTACCACTGGTTCGACAGGGATATCAGGGTCTAGAGTCGATTCACTATGGGGTATTACCGAAGCCCACTTTTCTTGCTGACCATGAGACATTCCGTTCCACTCTTCCGCCAGATAGGTACTGTATGTAGTGTTATGGTACTCAAATACTCCTCCTGGGCCCACCTCAGCACGAGCCGCCTTAAAAGCCTCTTCAAAGCTTTGATCGTCCGAGACATTATGCGCCACAGGAGGATGTTCGGGTACAGTAATAGGATGATGAACAGAAGGGCCATGGTCTATTTTCACAGGCTCAGTTACCGGTGGTTTGTCATGTCCATGTGGATGATCTGTCTTATGAATAGGATCGTCCAGTACTATCTCTGGTTTATCCGTCGATGGTTTAGAAGTGACTGGATCAACGGGTTTGGGATCTGGCTCATCGCCAAACATATTAGGAATGACAATAGCACCAAGACCAATAGCTAGTACTCCCCCGCCAATAAGCATTGCTGTTTCTTCTTTGGAGAGCTTTTTAATAAATGGCTTCGATGCCGGCTTTCCTGGAAGAGGAGTCGTTTGAGGAGTAGTTTTAGGTTCAAATATCGATTTAGAGTTTATCCGTGTTGCTTCATTTTTAAAGCTTGTTGCCTCACCTTTAAAAATGCGTGTTTTTTCAAAATCAATTGGATTCATAATAAGATCACAGGCTTGTTTAGAAAAGTAGGTTTACGGAATGAGTGGCTGTTTGCAGGCCCGGCAAATTTTAACATATAGCAGTGTCTCCAGAGGGTCATTGATGTAATTATGACACTTTGGACATTTAAAGTGACTTCTATACCAATGATCTAGACCCTCAGGGTCCAACGCTCTTAACTCACTTGAGTATTGTTTAACTTTAAATTGTATATAGCCGAAAATAGCTAGGCCTAACATGCCCCCAATAACTGGAAAAAGATAGCGCCAATGGCTATGTTCCTCTGCGACTGCCCCAAGCGAGCTTACAACAACACCACTGACCAGCGAGGCTGCCAAAGTATTTCCTTTTATATTTTGTATTTTCTCACGTAAAGCACTTATTCCCCGTCGTCTTGTATCAAATTGTTTATAAACTTCTTCTAGCTGTTCACTAATAAAGGCTGGGTCTAGTGAAGAATCAGAAGCTGGAGCTGGCTTAGGTCCAGAAGTGAACAATACCGGTTTTATGGGTTGAGTATCTAAAATTGGGATGGAGACTGGGCCTATCTTATCCTTTACAGTCTTCCAATCCAAGATTGTTTTACCAAATACTAATCGGCTTTGAGAGGTAATTTCAGATTGGCTTATTCTGCAATCGTCAACGAATGTGCCATTACTGGAACCTAAATCTTCAATAAACCAGCAATCTCTATGTAAATCTATTAATGTTAGGCGAGCATGCACACTACTTACATCCGTAGGTGTGAGTATGATATCGTTGTTAGACGTAGCGGACCTACCAATTTGCAGACTTTTTGTTATTTGACTCATGAGACTTATGTATTATTTTGTCATTCCGTAATAAGTTATTTTCGTTAATTATAAGTATGAGCCGTAGACCCTTATGGCTCTATAAACAGTTTACCAATCTACCTTTTAAAGGTAATTGCTTAATCTAAAAGGCATGTAAACATCAATAGTTAAGCATATGTCTATTAACCAACCTGCAAACGTCCGCTAAGACAGACTAACTGATTAGCTTCAGGAATCATAATGCATAAGCTTGCTTAAAGTATATAGGGAACAAATCAAAATATGTTTTAAATACTTTTTATTGACTTATCTAAATAATTTGTAGCCTGAGGATGTTCCAATTCTTCTCTACATTCAAAAGCACTTTGTACAGTAAAACCTATAAGCTGTCTTTTAATTCTTATCATAAGATATGATGTGGATTAGAAAAAAGATACCAAAAATATGCTGCTTATCAATTACTTGCAAGTAATTGATCTAAAATGTGTATAATTTTAATGGATACTTTAGATTGTAAAATTTTCTCAGATGTTGGCTCTTATGCTCATTTCAGTTGAGTTAGATTTAAAGCTAATTGGTTCAGCTGAAAAATGAGTTGCTACATAAGTTGGCTCTTACGCATTTTATGTGGCTTGGCTACTTGAATGACCTGATTTGTTGCATCTAGTGTTGTGCGTAATTGAGCGCTTCGTTTCCCGTTGATCTTAATTAATTGCCATATTATCAATTGTCAACCCGTTTTCTGTCCTCGACCGTTTTCTCAAATCGACTACATAAGTGACTAACGATCATCATCGGGGCATGGATAATAAAAAATGAGATACTATTCATCAATTAAGTAGCATAGAAGTCCCTAAGCGATTAGTTATGATTTCTTATATGATTCAGCGAATACGCATAAATGGAACTTAAACACGATGATAAAAAAATGATTAAAATGTTTCAGTATAGTTTCAGCAGAAAAGCAAAATCCCTCACAAAATACTGATTAACAGATATTTGTGAGGGATGAATGTACCGGGAGCCGGACTCGAACCGGCATGTCCTTGCAGACAATGGTGTTTGAGACCATCGCGTCTACCGATTCCGCCATCCCGGCGACAGAATCGTCTCCGAAAACCGGAGGGCGTTTGTCAAACGTGGGTGCAAAAGTAAGAGTTAATGGTTAATGAACAATGGATGATGAATAATTTTATAATGTACTATCCCCTTTTCCATCATTCATTGTTCCTTTATTCATACCGCAACGCTTCAATAGGATCAAGTTTAGAGGCCCGTACGGCTGGATAAATTCCGGCAAACAAACCTACTGATACGCAAACCACAATGCCTAATCCCATCCAGGCCCAGGGTACAACAAATCCACCTTTACCCTGGCTTACAATACTGGAAATCAGGTTACCGACGCCTAGGCCAAGTACAATACCACCTAATCCGCCAAGTACGCAGATAACGATGGCTTCAATCAGAAACTGCTCCCGAATCCGGCTGGGTGTGGCTCCAAGCGACTTACGAATGCCGATTTCACGAGTTCGCTCCGTAACCGACACCAGCATGATATTCAGCAACGCAATGGATGCTCCAAGCAAGGTAATAAATCCAATACCGAAACCACCAACCCGTAAATAATCGGTAATACTGGCTGTTTCTCTCGCCAGTTCGTCGGCCCGTTCAATCTCGAAGGAATCGGGTTGACCAAGCGGATCATGACGCACTTGCCGCATAACGCCCTGGGCTTCTCCAACTGCTTCGTCCTGACTGCCTACACTCGGTACGGATGCCGTTATGTCGAACGATAGCTTCTGACTACCCGCCAGAGCCCGGGCATTATTGAGCGGAATAAGAATCAGACGATCTTCTCCCCCACCGGAGAAACCACCTTTTTTCTCCAATACGCCAATAATCTTGTACTGCGTGCCAGACACCCTAATCAGTTGATTGAGTGGGTTTAAGTTTTTTCCGAATAGCGTGTTAGCGACTTCACTCCCGATAATAGCTACGTTAAGCGCGTACATCAAATCGTTTTGGCTTAGATTCCGACCGCTCTGAATGGTAAACCCTTTTACAGACAGGTAGGCGTCATCACCACCGATTAGTTGTATGTTTGGATTTGTTTTCTTCGAACCGAATTTTGCTTGAGCCGCCCCGGCTACTACAGATGAAACTGCAATTGTAGCGCCGTATGGAAACCGCCGTTTGAACTGAATCGCGTCGAAATAGTCAATTGGCTTATCCTGCCGTTGAACACGCCCACCCCGACGAAACGCATCCTGCCGGGCCACAATGCTGAATGTGTTGGCACCCAGACCCGCAAAGCTGCTATCTACCGAATGCTGAATGCCATCTATTGCCGTTAGTATGCCCACCAGCGACGTAATACCGATAGCAATAATGAGCGAGGTCAGGACCGTACGCAGGCGGTTACCCGCAATCGAGCGTAATCCTTCGCGAATATTTTCGATGAAGTTCATAAGCGGAAGAGCGAAAGAATGAAAGAGCGAATAAGTGAAGAATTACCGACATGGATTCTTTCACTGTTTCACTCATTCGCTCTTTCACTCATTAATTCTTTGCACAAAATTTGCTTATCTTTCGTTATTACAAAACTACGCTAGTCAGGCTTACTCCAGAAACCAATGAAACGGCTGCTGCTACCGCTTATCCTAATTCTAACCCTGACGGGCCGCGTCTGGGCGTCTAAAATTCTGATTCCCATGGACGATGCCCAGAAGAATCATCTTAAAGCCTATGGTATTGCCTATTGGGTGCTCAAAGTACATGATACGGAGATCGACTGGCTACTGAATTACCGGGGCGGTTCGTTTATGATGCCCCAGAGTCAGTCATTTATTAACGAGATGGTGATCCGGGGCGTTAGCTACGAAGTCATTTCCGATGCCCAGTCTGCCCAGATTCTGACCGAGGTTTCTGCTGCTGATGCTAATATGGATGCGGTAAAACTACAGAAACCACCGAAAGTAGCCGTTTATTCGCCTAAAACAAAACAGCCTTGGGACGATGCCGTAACAATGGTAATGACCTATGCTGAGATTCCCTACGACATAGTCTTCGACGAGGAAGTGATGAACGGTAAACTACCGGAATACGACTGGTTGCACCTGCACCACGAAGATTTTACGGGGCAATACGGTAAGTTTTTTCATTTTAAAGATCAGCCGTGGTATATCGCTCAGAAGCGCGAAGCCGAAACGATTGCCCATAAATTTGGCTTTAACAAAGTTCCCCAGTTGAAACTAGCCGTAAGCCAGAAAATCCGTGATTTTGTGCTTGGAGGTGGTTATCTGTTTGCCATGTGCAACGCGACGGATACCTTCGACATCGCTCTGTCGGCGCATAATACCGATATCGTTGATGCTTTCTACGATGGCGATCCTGCTGACCCTGCCGCTAACAGCAAACTAGATTATAGCCAGACGTTTGCCTTCCGAAATTTTCAGGTGTATACCAATCCGTACCTGATCGAATTCTCCAATATCGATAATCAGCCCGAAGAGCGTGGTTTAAGCGAACATAACGATTACTTCACGCTGTTCCAGTTTTCGGCTAAATACGACCCGATTCCAACCATGCTGACCCAGAATCACCAGAATGTAATTAAGGGGTTTATGGGTCAGACGACGGCTTTCAAAAAGAATCTGATCAAACCCGAAGTAGTGATTATGGCCGAAAATCGGTCGGCTGGGGAGGCTCGGTATATTCATGCTCCCTACGGACGTGGCTTTTTCACGTTCTATGGCGGGCACGATCCAGAGGATTACCGGCACGAGATCGGGGAGGAACCCACTGACCTGAATCTGCACCCTAATTCAGCTGGTTATCGCCTGATTCTGAACAATATTTTGTTTCCCGCAGCGAAAAAGAAGAAGCAAAAAACGTAGGCTGGAATTAATCACAAACAGAAGGGCCGCTGAAAATGATTTTCAGCGGCCCTTCTGTTTGTGTCAAGATTAATACGATTCGTAGGTGTATGTCTCGGTTATGGTTACGCCAAATCGAGTAACTACTTTTTTGCTTAACATGCCATTTGCATCATAGGTTAGTGTGCCTTCCAGCAAGTTGTTTTTGCTGTAAAGCAATCGGTCAGGACCAGCAGTTACCAGGCCATAAAACGGATTAGGTTTCGTATCGTATGTCAGAGCGTTCAGATTCGTTTCAAATTTGTTAATGCCCGTATTTCCCTTCCGGCTTAGCGCGACAATATTTCCGTTTGTATAAGTATACTGCTCGACGGCCTGGTCTGTACCGCTCGTCTGCGTTACTTTAACCGGCACTCTATCAGCATTATATTCCAGGACATCATCTTCTGTCAACGTATACGCGCCGGTTTTTGCGGCATCCGAAAATACTTTAGTCGAAACAATATTCCCGCTGCCGTCGTATCCATAGCTAACGCGAGTCATGGCGTAGGTAGCAGCCGCAGGTTGTTTTTCAGCGCTGGTTAATCGCCCCTGCGCATCGTATTGCATCAGTGTAGTCTGACCGGGCGTTGCTTCTACCGCGTCGCTCGTGCCGATTCTTGCGACGTAACTGGCCAGTTTGTTAGTACTATTATACGTATAGGCCGTCGATGAATATGATTGCGGAGACTGCGACGTGAACTTTGTCAAACGGAATCGGGGACTTTGACCCGGGCTCAGGCGGTGATCCTGACAGGAGGACAGGACCATACAGACAATCAGAACGTTGAGACAAAATAGTAAGTGGAACCGCATAACTCGAATTCGTCTAAAAAATATGTGTACAGCAAATCTATCAAATTTGTTTTCCATCACGAATAAATCCTGCACCGGAATTGGCTGTGGTTTATTTATTAAACTCTCAAGTAGGTACATTTATTCGATCATTAGTCTCTATTTAATCCACTAATTATGGCATCTGCCACTACACGTGAAGTCTGGTTACGGGGACCGCTGCCCAATATGCCACCGCTGCTCCAGCCCATTGCTCACGCCCTGATGCAGGCGCGTGAAGAAGTTACAGCGCTCATGCAACATTTTCCGGATTCTCTGCTCTGGAAACGCCCAATGGGTCAGTCCTGGAATGGGCTACCTGCTCAACCCATTGCTTCAGTTGGCTTTCATTTGCAGCACCTTACCGGCGTCCTTGACCGGCTCTTAACTTATGCCCGTGAGGAAATACTTTCGCCTGAACAACTGGCTGCACTGACGGCCGAAGAATCCCCGGCCTCTGCCCTACCGACGGTTCAGGATTTGGTGCAACGGTTTGACGAACAGGTCGAACGAGCTCTGGCGCAACTTCGCTCAACGGACGAACAGACGCTAACCGAATTTCGGGGTGTCGGTCGGGCGCAGTTACCCTCAACGGTTATTGGTTTGTTGGTTCACGCTGCCGAACATACCATGCGCCACGTAGGGCAATTATCGGTGACAGCCCGGTTAGTAACACTTTAACAGGTTTTTAAGTTATTATTCATAGTAGTTTAACAAGGCGAGTCGAATTTTCATCCGAAAAGTTTGGCGACATGCCAGCGATAATTCATTCACTAAAACCAGTATCAATTCTATGAAAACGTCAGTTTTGATGGCTGCCTGCGTTGCGGTAGCAATTAGCACATCTGTTTTTGCTAACACGCCAACTCAGGATAAGCCCGCAAGCAAAACCACTACAACAACCGTAAAGACAAAAGCCAGCCCGGCTAAAACAGCTTCTGCCACTACGACTAAAACGGTACATAAAACCCACGTTAAAAAGTCGCAATAAGGCTTGTAAACCGATAACAAAAACGGAAGACGATAAACGTCTTCCGTTTTTGCTTGTATGATGTCGGTTTCTTAAAACCGACACAGCAAGGTTATAACAAAGCTGAGTTTATCGACTCTAATGGCTAGGTTTTGAGAAACCTCGTAACGTCAGTTGTAAGCATCTAACGCCACTAAATACCCTGGTTAATCGTAATTACAAAATAGCGAGTCGGCCACCATCAGCAACAAGCGTAGTTCCATTGATAAACCGAGCCTCGTCGGAAGCCAGAAAACAAATAGCAGCAGCAATATCGGCAGGCTTTCCAATAACGCCTTCAATCTTCTCCTTACCACTTTTTACGTTTGGATTATCCCAAAGCATGGGCGTATCGACCGCACCCGGCGCTACGCAGTTAATACGAACTTTGCTGATATCATACTCAATAGAAACGCCCCGGGTGAAGGCTTCCATTCCACCTTTGCTGGTTGCGTATGGGATAACATTGGCCGTTGTCTGGTGGGCATGAACCGAACTGATATTGACAATGGAACCGCCCTGCATATGTGGAATGCAGTATTTACAGAATAAAAAAACCGCACGCATATTAACAGCCTGCACTTCGTCCCACTCCTCAATCGTTAGGTCGATAATGGGCTTAAATGTCATCATGGCGGCATCGTTAACCAGCACATCCACCCGGCCCCAGGCTGACAGTGCCTGTTTAACGGCGGTTTCAATCGCTCCGGCATCAGCCAGATCAACCTCGGCAAACTGGGCATCTCCACCTTTACTTTTGATATAATCAACGACTTCCTGGCCTTCGCTTTCATTACGCCCAACGACAAGCACTTTCCCTCCTTCCTCTCCCATTCGTTCAGCCGCAGCCCGGCCAATTCCCGACGTTGCGCCGGTCACAATGCACACTTTATCCGTAAATCGCATAATTCAGGTTGTTTGCCTTTCTAACCGACTGTCAATGTGAACTGTTTGGAAGGGAGTCGCTAGTTAGAGTGATTCGGGTTTACCCCGCAGGGAGGGACTAAAAAGCGTCTGGAGATAAGCCCCTCCCTACGGGGGAGGGGTTGGGTGACCGCCAGTTGATTGTCTATAATGAAAAGCGCGGATCAATTGACCCGCGCTTTCTCCAATGCCCATTTAACTAACCACTAACTTTATGATGACTATCGATCGTTCTGGCAACCCCGTCAGTTTACTGCCAGCACTTTGAACTCGGTTCGTCGATTTTGCTGGTGTTCGTCGTCAGAACAGTTAACACCATCTACGCAACCGTTGAGTATTTCACTTTCCCCGTAACCGCGAGCCACTAGCCGATTCGCCGGAACTCCCCGCGAAACCAGATAATCCAGTGCAGCCCGGGCCCGATTTTCCGAAAGGCGAAGGTTATACGCATCGGTAGCCCGCGCATCGGTATGCGAACGCAGTTCGATCTGCATTTGCGGATATTCTTTCAGAATGGCCAGCACGTGATCAAGCTCATGAGCCGCATCGGGCCGGATGAAGAATTTGTTTAGATCATAATAAATATTCTTCAGCTGGAACACGTCTCCTAAACCATACAAACCTAGCGAATCGGTAACTACACGAGTGTTCTTCTTGGTTTTGGTATACTTGGCCTTCTTGGTGGCATATTTATCCTTCTGCGCCGTAATGGTATATGGCGCACCAGGCTTCATATCGAACTCATAGCCACCGTCGGGACCGGTCGTTACGGTTTGCTCCGATTTGTCTTTCTCGTTCCGTAATGTCACTTTCACGCCCGTAGCTGGCTGCTGATTCACTTCGGTTTTGACGACCCCTTTCACCAGCGTATTTTCCGAACGTTCCAGATAAATCGAGACGTTCATCACGGGTTTAGGCGACTGTGTCAGTGTTGAAAAGCGAACGCTATTCATGGCGAATCCTTCTTTGATAGCCCGGAATTCGTATTCGGTATTCGACTCCAGGCATATATCCGTTTTTCCTTCCATACCCGTCACCCGCAGGTCGAAGTTAACGCCATTACGCAGAATACGAACATCGGCGGCTTCAAGAGGGGTATTTGTTTTGGCGTCGTAAACAAAGATATTCAGTTGCTTACAGGTCCGGCGGAAAGCATAAATATCATCGTCGCTAACCCCTTTCTTGCGGTTACTGCTGAAATAGCCATTCGAGCGACCTTTGTCGGTAATGATACCGAAATCATCTTTTTCGGAATTAATGGGGGCGCCTACATTCTGCACGCCTTTGTATGCAATCCCTTCGCGGAGTTCAGCATAAAATACGTCCAGACCGCCCAGTCCTTCGTGACCATCTGAAGAGAAGTACAGATTACCGCCTTCGTCAGCGTACGGAAACATTTCGTTTCCTTCCGTATTAATCTCCTTGCCCATGTTAACGGGCGTTCCCCACTGGCCGTTGTTGTATTCGACTACATAGATATCTGTACCGCCAAATCCGCCCGGCATATCCGAAGCAAAATATAGTTTGCTGTCATCAGGGGCAAAAGCCGGGTGTCCTACCGAATATTCGCTGCTGTTAAAGGGTAGCTCATGAATATCTACCCATTTGCCGTTCTTGTTGACGGCTGAATATAATTTCAGTTTCTTAACACCATCCGAGCTTTTGCCCGATTTGCCCTTGCTGGCGTTATTTCGGGTGAAGACGATAAAGTTCTGATCTTTTGTGAACGTCATCGGGCCTTCGTGATACTTGGTATTAAGTGTCCGGCTAAATTTTTCAGCTTTAGTTAACGGCTGCCCTTCTGTTGTTGTTTCAGAAGTTGCCATTCCCTTCACTTCACTACTCGTTCCCAGCACAGCCGATCCGGGGCGCGTCGTTTCATAGGCCGGAACCCGCAACTGGTTTGTATCCGGATGGAAATACATATCCAGGAAAGGCGTCTGATTCCAGTTAAAGACTCGCTTGATTACGCCTGCTTCATCGCGGGATGACACGAATACGATTCCGCCCTTATAATACATCGGGCTGAAATCGGCCTGCCGGGAGTTAATGGGCAGATTCGATAATCGATAGGATGAAGAGTCCTGATAAAACCGATTGACATCCATGTAAGACACCGTAAATCGACGTCCGCGAAGGTCCTGCCCTTGTTTTTCGCCGTACTGGCTATACATTTTCTGCGACTCGCGGTATTTACCGTTCTGCGCCAGTGCCTGGGCGTAGTACATGTAGATTTCGCTATCCAGATCGGTATAGGTACTGACCAGATCGCCATAAACGCGCTCGGCATTGCGGGTATCCTGCAATTTCCGGTAGCTATAGGCAAGCTTAATCATAGCCTCGCGGGTTTCAGCCGCGTCTTTCTTGCGATCGGCCCGCAAAAACTCTTCATACGCCCGCACCGCGCTTACATAACTATAGTTGTCATACTGCTTATTAGCCGCCCTTAACCGCGCGCTCTGCGCCTGAGCAGTCAGGCTCCACAAGGCTAGTCCCGCAAGTAGCAGGATCCGTGACATTCGATTCATAAATATCAATTGAGTTAGAATAACATGGGCACGCCAGAACCTCATCAAATAGAATGCCAATTTTACAAATCAACTCGTTTATTATTCCTCAATTAGTAACAAAATCGCTTTTTTATCTCTCCAAAGTAATATTTCATCTATATCAAATGAATACTGGATAATGCCCATACCAGCCTTAATACGGAGGTTATCAGGGAAATTGGGCGTACTATGATGGAAGTTAATGGGTCAGTTACTGGCAGTCGACAATTTGACTGATGGGCAGAAGTAAGCAGTCGGGAAGCCTTTAAAGCTGCTTTTCAACAAGGTATAATCTTAAGCTATCTAATTGGATAACGCCCTTTTTTTCAACCTAGTATCAGGTTATAAAAATATATTATATTGCTGATTATCAGTTGCTTATAATTAAATAAATTATATACATTCGTGGCTGAATTAACCTAGTACTAGCTGGTATTAGATCCGCTTTTTGCTCCTAAATATTACTATTTTATGATTCCAGAAATAAAGCAATTAGCCGTTGCGAAAGCGTTACAGGCAGCTTTCGCCGTGAATACATTCGATGAAATTCAGGTATTGACAAAAGGTCTATCCGGGTCGCTGGTTTGCAAAATCATTGTGCAAGGAAAGCCTTATCTGCTACGGGTTGTTGATCGCATAGATTCCATGTAGCGGATAGTTTTCTTAAACGCTTTCGGTTGAAGCTGGCAAATCATAATACGTCAACTCTTCCCAAGTTTCGGATAACAGCTCGCCCGGCAAGAACCACTTAATGCAGTGGCCCTTCCGGGCGAATTGTTATCCGTGACATTCTATGTCTAGTTGCTCATCGAAGATTAGGCCATTACCCTATCTTCCTGGCGCAACAGCATACCCGACCAAACAACTACTAAAACAGAGAATGCGACCTGCAACCAGCCAAGCGACGTTTCAACTCCGTTAAGCACAGCCATTCCCTGAACGATCATATAGCCTATGTTCAATACTAATGACATTAAAAGCATGGATTTGCGACCTAATGTGGGGCCATCATTACGAACATACCAGCACCCTATGCCCATAGCCACAAGTGAAACACCCCATCCTTGAGCCATTAATTTACCTCCTGGATTGAGCCAGGAAGGGTCAGTAAGGTATTGCTCCGCCATAAAATTGGGAGCAAAAACAAGCGCCAGACCAAACAGCAAACCAATAATACCTACCATGGAAAACAGATTTTTGGCATTCATAATCTACAAAGTTTAGGAAGTACAATTAATTTATTAACATCTGACTATCAATACATTACCATGTCGATAGCTATATGCAAGCTTACTATATTGAGTATATTTAACAACGGGAAATTCCCCGTATTTAAGTTAATCAGCCCTTCGTAAATCAAGAAACGCCGGTTTCGATGTTGAAACTGGCGTTTTTATTGGCATATAGTTTGTTTAAACAAATTAACATGATTAGTAAGTTAAGTAACATATGTTATACTTAACAATTTAAATTAGTTACGAATATGTATCCTAATGATTTAATAGATTATATTGAAAACAATTTTATCATCTTTTCAGGTGTACAGCCACCCTTAACTAAAGAAGTCGACGTATATTATGATTAACTAGTCCAGGTACCCGAACAGGCAAAATCACTGAGCGTCAGTTGGAAGGCATAATAACGAAGTGCTGATTAAGTGAAAATACTGGGAAGAATGCTGGCCAATATGAATAGAAAAAACAACTTCTTTCACCTACGCTATACGCTGTTAACAAGCCTACGTGTGCTTTGCTTATGCCTTTTAATTGGCTTCAAAGCAGACGCTCAACAAGCTATCAACCCATTGCCGATAGCCCATTCCGAAAAACCTGTCGGTTTAACGTGTCAATATATTGTCGATTCTACGGATCGGCTTTCCATTCAGCAACTGACTAATCGATCAATTCGCTGGCAATCTACCACTGATCCAAGCCTGATTTTAGGATTTACAACCCATCCGGTCTGGTGTCGGTTTACTGTGCAGCAGCCCACTGCCTCGCCCCGTAATTACGCTTTCGAGCTAACCAATTTTTACGTCGACAGCCTGACGCTTTATCAACCAGATTCGCTTTCGGGATGGTGGGTTCAGTATACAGGCGATCTGATTCCGTTTGCCCTGCGAAATCCCAGAACGCGTTACCCTGCCCTTTTCGTAACCCTGAAAGGCACAAATCCCAAGACGTTCTACGCCCGAATCTTATCGTCGCAGCACCATAACTATGCCTGGCGAGCGTGGGACCACGCTACCTTTACTACTGATCGGCTACCTGATGTTGAACGGTACATTCTGTTTACGAGTGTATTCATGTCAATGCTGTTTTTGCTGGCGCTACTGCTGTTCATGCGTCATTTTGTAGTGCTGCGTTCGTATGCACTCTGGGGCTTATCGGTTTGTATAAGCGTCCTGTTCGGGAGTGGGTATTCTAATATATTATTCCCTAATTCGCCCTATTGGGCGCATACCTGCCATTTCGTAAGTGTTGGCCTGTTACTACCGAGCCTGGCTTATTATGTCGTTCAGGCCTGTCATATCCCTCGATTACTCCCCAGGTTGGTCTGGCTGTACATCGGATTTGGTAGCCTGGGAATACTTTATGCAGGGCTAAGTTTTTTTGTACGACATCCGTACATCACCTGGACATTGATAGCTGCGCTGGCCATTATGATGGAGCTTAGCCTGGCCCTGTTGATTGCGCTGTACATACGCGGCATTCGACCAGCCATCTGGAATATACTATCCCTACTATTTTTACTGCCAATCTTTATTTATTTCTACGGCCGGAATGCTGGTTTCTTTCCTGGGTCATTAAAAGAAGAATCACTCAAATTTCTGCTATTTTTAAGTACAGTATCTGAACCGTTTTTTGTGGTGATGATGCTTTGGCAAGCTACCCGCGAGCGCATCCGAACGGCTGACCATCTAAATCTCGAAAAATCCAAGCGGGAAAACATCCAGACGCTCGATAAGCTCAAAACCGACTTTTTCACCAATGTCTCCCACGAGCTTCGCACACCCATTACCCTGTTGTTGGGACCACTGCAAACATTGCACAGCCGCTTCCCCGATAATGAGTTATACGCGATTATGAACCGCAATGCCGGTCGGCTCCAAACGCTTATTAACCAATTGCTTGATCTGGCTAAACTCGATGCTCGCCAGATGCAGAACGTACCGGCTCCAGGTAACCTTGCCGATGATCTACGCATCTGGGTAGCCTTATTCGATTCGCTGGCACAAAATCGATCAGTAACCTTAACCTTACAGCAAAACCAGCCTAGCTGGCCTGCGCTTTATGATTCTGACAAAGTTGAAAAAATACTAACCAACCTGCTGAGCAATGCACTCAAATACACACCAGTTAGCGGAGCGGTTAGGGTAGAAGCATTGTACACGTCAATGGGTGTAACCATAGATGTGCACAATACGGGTGATGGTGTTGCTCCTGAGGACCTGTCCCATCTGTTCGACCGATTTTACCAGGGGACCGGTGCGAACCGAATTGAGGTTGGTACGGGTGTGGGGCTGGCTCTTACTTATGAACTGGTGCAATTACTGGGCGGCACTATTACCGTGACCAGTCAACACACAGAAGGAACGACGTTTCGGGTAGTGCTCCCTATTCAGTCAGGAACCGAACAGGCGCTTCCGGGCAGGAAAAGTCAGCTCAGCCACACGTCGACAAGGTCACCTCAGCTTATTGATGTAAATCCGTTTGCAGAAGACTCGCAGGTAGTAATTACGAATAGTCTTTACGCCAATGGATCGGATGTACAAACCGACAAACCACTGCTATTACTGGTTGAAGATAACGAAGATCTGCGGGCTTATATCCGAATGATTCTAGTTCCACACTTTACCTTACTCGAAGCTATTGATGGGCAACAGGGGCTGGATATTGCCCTTGATAGGCTGCCCGAACTGATTGTAACGGACCTGATGATGCCCCGACTTAATGGGCTTGATCTCTGCCTCGCTCTCCGCGCCGACCCTCGAACCGACCATATACCGATTGTGATGCTTACGGCCAAAGCCGCTATTGAAGATCGGCTCTCAGGGCTCGGAACAGGTGCGGATGAGTACCTGACCAAACCGTTCTTACCCGCCGAGTTGCTGGTGCGGTTGCAGAACCTACGTCGCAGGCAGGCAACCCTACGAAACCATTGGCAGCGAATCCTCGCCGGTCCGATTCCACAACCAGAACCGTTTCGTCAAGGAAAGCCTGAAACAGTTGAACCATCCATCTCCGAAACTCCCGCGTTTTTAAAGCACTTGTACGCTATTCTGGAAGATCACCTCGACCAGCCTAATTTCGAAGTTGAGGAGTTAGCTGATGCGCTCGCTCTTAGTAGCCGTACCCTTAACCGAAAGCTAAAAGCATTGCTTGACCTGAACACGCGCGAGACCATCCGGAACTACCGGCTTAAGCGTGGCAACGAAATGCTTGAGCAAGGGGTTCAGCCCACTCAGGTAGCCTATGCAGTCGGTTTTGGAAGCCTATCGTCGTTCGGTAGAGCCTATAAAGACCAATACGGATTTGCGCCGTCGGTCCGAAAAAGGTAATGGGTTTAGATGCTTAGTCAAGCAGTTCGCACGCACTATCCGGCAACAATGCCTGTTTTTGGCGATTTGAGTAGAGTTTTTGTCCGTTTCGGTAGAATCCGTTGATTTTCCGAAACCGAATTTTGGCCTACCCAAACCTGATGCTTTTTGCAGACGTGAGCTTCGGTAAGTGCATTATGTTTAGTAGCCTTATTTCTTCCTCTTTTTTAATCATCGTAATTGTATGAACCAACTTTCTTAGCTCAGCCACATCTACACACCTATCAACTTTTCTGAATTTAAGCTTCCGGCCTCCATCTATTGCCTTTTAAAACGACTTTCTTCTCAGCCTCCATCTGTTGTATTTTAAACATGCTTTGCTTAACAAACTCGCTCACAAGACAGTCCTTTACAGCCCATTTCATAATCAATAATGAACGTGTATTTACCGGGCATTAAGTCGAGACCGCTAACTATTCCGTATGTATGGGTATACATTGTATATGCTCATGCATGCGACCTATAATCTTGATTGTCAATCATGTAATAGCTTTGTTTAAACAGCGTAGTTCACTAATTTAATCGACCCAATTTTATGAATGAATGTATTGACTTTATGCCTATCATCGGCCCCTACTCCAGATTACGATGGGCCATGCTGTATGTTTATGGCATGTATTTCAAGGATGGCGTACTCCTCTCGGTAAACTAAAGCATTTTTAGCTACCGCAGTAAATGAAACAGCTCCTCATTGGTGCTCCGGCAAATCCTCAGCAACACACCCCTACTAATTCATAATAAAACAGAACCAGTTCGAATCTGCCCGACGAAACGGCGGTATCTAGCTTTTAAAGCAGGTATTGCCGTTTTTTGTTTGTGAGCTGCTAATCAGCATCTTTGATCAAAAAATCGTCTATGCCAACCTTTCCTACCATAATCATGGCTTGTGCAGCGATCACCACAGCGCTGATCGCTGGCCTTATGTATGCCTACTTTTGCTCTGTTAACCCAGGGTTAAACCGATTGTCGGATGTAGCGTACCTGACCGCTATGCAGCACATCAACCGCGCTATCTTGAACCCAATTTTCTTCATTGGCTTTGTGGGCGCTCCCATCCTGCTACCGTTAAGCACCTGGCTCCACTATAGTCAGCCGGTGTCCGGCCGTTTCTGGGCCTTATTAGCTGCCACTGTAGTGTACCTGATCGGTGTTGTTGGAGTTACTGCTCTGGGTAACATCCCACTCAATGAAGGGCTCGACGCGTTCTCGATCCAGTCAGCTTCGGCTGAAGAAATTGCGGCTCAGCGAGTTAAATTTGAAGGTCCCTGGAATAATTGGCATACGATTCGCACGGCGGCTTCCTTCACTGCGCTAATCCTTGTCATAATTGCCTGTCTTAGCCCACGACCTGAATAGCCACTACCAAATAGCTAATTATCATCACATTAAACACAGAATTCCACCAAGTTGACTAAGTAAATTCTTTTGGTTCGATTCTTGCCTTAGCTTCAGACGGTAGCATTTCTCATATGCGGACCATTTATGGGCTACGGAAAACGCTGACGCCATTGGGGTCAGCGTTTTTATTGAAAACCTCTGGGTTTACGGCAGTTATCTAGGCAGTAACCAAGCGCAGGCCTTCGGAGTTATCTCGAGAGAAAAAGTAAAATCTGACTTTTTATGGAGGAACTCATTCACGATAAGACATGCATTCATTATACGGTTTCGGGCGATAATCTACCTACACTCCTGTTTGTTCACGGTGCCAGTATTGACCTGACTTACTGGGATGCCCAGGTTGCCCACTTCCGTGATCGCTATACTGTCATCGCCCTTGACTTGCCGGGACACGGAAAATCGGGTCGGAATCAAGCACACTGGTCTATCGAAGGCATGGGTAAGTCCGTGGCCGATTTCATAAAAGACCTGGCACTGAAGCAGGTTATTCTAATTGGTCATTCGATGGGTGGTAATGTTAGCCTGGTAGCCGCTACGACCTATCCCGATCCGATTATTGGGTTTATTGGTATCGATAATTTCAAGAATGCCGGGCAACCACTGGCCGAAGAATACCAAAAGCAGAGTAAGGAGATTATCCAGAATCTGCACCAGAATTTTGCCGACACGAACGAGGGCTATGCGCGCATGGTGTTACTGACACCCCAAACGCCCGAGGCTGTTGCGGACCGGGTAGTGCGGAATTACCGGCAGGCTTACCAACCGATGACCATCGAAGCCATTTTTACGAATAACTACAAAACCGAGCGTGAACTGTTGCCGAAACTGCCTTGTAAGCTCCACCTGATTAATGTTGATTATATGCCAAAGAATGAAGCGCCCCTGCGTCAGTATGCCACCACTGGTTACGAGGTTCATCACATGGCAGGTACCAGTCACTTCCCGATGATCGAAAATCCGGATGTACTCAACCAGAAACTAGAAGAAGTATTCACCGAAATCAGCCAGGAGAAGTAAGAAGAAGGAGTATTGATTTTCAGTGGTGCAGGTTATTGAAAGAAAGAGGCTTATGCTAATTTCGCCCTGAATCTCTTTTCAGATCTCATGCACCAATCACTACTCCTTTGTCTATCCTTACTGCTTGTCGTCTCCTTGCTGGTCATGGTTGGCCAGCGGTTACGTATTCCCACCCCTATTTTCCTAGTCATAAGCGGCTTAGGCATCAGCCTTATTCCAGGCATTCCCACTATCGACGTTGATCCCGAACTGATTTTTCTGATCTTCCTGCCCCCTTTGCTGTACGAAGCTGCCTGGTTTATGTCCTGGAAAGAATTCTGGCGGTGGCGACGGATTATCACCGTACTAGCGTTCGGACTAGTGATTTTTACGGCCCTGGCCGTGGCGCATGCAGCCACTGCGGTAATTCCTGGCTTTACACTGGCGCTGGGTTTTGTACTTGGCGGCATTATCTCGCCCCCCGATGCGGTGGCGGCAACTTCGGTTCTGAAAGACGTCAATATATCCAAACGAACCATTAGCATTCTGGCAGGTGAAAGCTTAGTGAACGATGCCGCAAGCTTAATCGTGTTTCGTTTCGCGGTGGCTACCGTCGTATCCGGTTCGTTCGTGTGGCAGCAGGCCACCACCGATTTTTTCGTTGTCACATTTATGGGTATCGCAGTGGGCTTGGCAGTTGGCGGTCTTTTTTACGTGATTCACCGCTGGCTCACCATGACAACCCGTATCACTATTCTGCTGACGTTCATGGCTCCTTACATTATGTATCTGGTGGCCGAGGAATTTCACGTATCGGGGGTTATGGCTGTCGTAAGCGGTGGGCTATTTCTGTCGAACCAGAGCCATGTAATTCTGGACCATAGCTCCCGCATTCAGGGAACCGGTATGTGGGCAACGGTGGTATTTGCCTTGAATGGTATTGTTTTTATTCTGATCGGGCTCGAATTACCGACGATCATCAATGGTTTAGGCGATTACTCAAAGCAGGATGCGATTCTATATGCGCTCGTTATCACGCTGGTTGTCATCGGTACGCGCATCGTATTTACCTTGGTCTCATCTGCGTTTACCATGTTTATTGGCCGCTACATTACCGTCGCTGAGCGGAATCCAGGTTGGCGCGGCCCTATCATATTGGGCTGGGCCGGTATGCGCGGGGTTGTTTCGCTGGCGTCGGCGCTATCGGTTCCGTTAACCATCTCTCCTGGTCAACCATTTCCGCACCGAAATCTGATTCTGTTTATTACGTTCGTGGTAATTCTGGTTACACTGGTTTTTCAGGGCTTAACTCTGCCGATGGTAATCCGATGGATGAAGTATCAGGACCCCGATCATAATCTGCCGGAACAAGAACAGGAAGCAGCCATTCGCCTGAAGATTCTGCACGTTGCCCTCAAGCGCCTAAGCAAGCATTGGAACGACGAATCGTCAGCCAATGAATTAGTTAGTAACTTGAAAATCAGGATTGAAAATGACATTCAACTTACCAAAAAACATATGGATGCCCTAGCTTGTGACGGACAGAAATTAGTTCAGTACAATCAAATCAGGGCCGATGTTGTCAAAGCCAAGCGAGATGCGCTCCAGCAACTACGCGGCAAACTGGAATTTGACGACGAAATTATTCGCCAGGAGGAAGCTCAGATTGATCTGGAAGAAGAAAAACTGAATCACCCGATTCATTGATATGACCCCAGCTATCATTGCTCATACCCGATTGATTAACCAGCAACTAGCTGCCTCGGCCTACACTTCCGCCAAAGAGCTGGTTAGCTGGATGGGCGCTATGCAGGCGCAGGATTACCCGATGGTTCGGTGGGCCATCGGCAGCCGCTTACCCAATTCGACTGATGCTCAGGTTGCAGCCGCTCTGGATTCCGGCGAACTCCTCCGGACTCATTTGCTTCGCCCTACCTGGCACGTAGTGTCGGCCGACGATATATACTGGCTGCTCGACCTGACGGCACCGCACATTAAAGCATCGATAAGAGCGAGGTATAAAGAGCTGGAACTCTCTGAAAGCTTATTCACGAAAAGCCATTCGGCCATTGAAAAAGCGCTGGTTAATGGCCAGCACTTGACGCGTCAGGAGGTTATGGCTGAACTTAACCGGGCTGGTATAATCACCGATAACAACCGGTCAGCGCACTTGATGTTACAGGCCGAGTTGGATGGAATTGTGTGCAACGGTGCCATGCGGGGTAAGCAGATTACGTATGCGTTATTGCCTAATCGAGTTACGAAACCCAGTCCATTAGCCCGCGAAGAAGGACTGGCAAAACTGGCTTATCGGTATTTTACCAGCCACGGACCGGCCACTCTGGCGGATTTTGGCTGGTGGTCAGGCTTGCCAGCCGCCGACGCCCGGCGTGGGTTAGAGCTGATTAAACCGCAACTCTTTAGCGAAACAATCGATTCGCAAACGTACTGGTTCACCGGAAATCTGGTGACCCCGCCTTCAGATAGCAACTCGGTTTATCTGTTACCTGCCTTTGATGAGTATACTATCAGCTATAAAGATCGGAGCGCCGTTCTTCCACTCGATCATCAGACTAAGGCTATTTCTGCAAACGGCATTTTCAGTCCAATTGTCGTGCATAATGGGAGCGTAGTAGGCACTTGGAAACGAACAATTAAGAAGGATAAAATTCATCTGGAGCCTTCTTTTTTCTTACAGTCAGCCGATGGCGTACTAGAATTGTTGGACCAAGCGGGCGCTCGATACCGTTCTTTTTTGGGGCATAAGCATGTTGGCCACCAGGATTGATTTTCCTTAATCCAAAGCGAATTTGGGATTCCATGGCCATAATTGGTTATCAGTATTTAACCGCGCCATTTTCTTGCCCCGTCAGGGGCTTAATAGCGAAGCGTCGGTAGATGAACAGATTTCCTGGGCCAGCCAGCGTACCGTCAGGTACGCTACCTGTATTGTACCTGACGGCACAAGATTGTCCATCTGCCTTCTTCCAACTACCGACGCTTCGCTGTTTAATCCCTACGGGATAGGTGCTCAAGTAATTAATGAAACAGAATAAAGCCCCCATAATGCAAACAGCCCGACATAACTGCCGGGCTGTTTGCATTAAAACTCGCTATCATCAACCAAATGAGTTGATATGCTTTTGGAAAATGGCTTCGTACTTGCTGGCCGCAGCCGTTTGTTTGGCTTCCTTACAGGCTTCCACTATCGTTTGCAGAATGTACAAATCATTGTTCGGAACGCCGAAACGATTACCCGCCTTGTCGTAAGTCAGGTCCTGATCTGCACGACTGGCCATAATGTCAGCAATTTCAAGCGCTTTTTTCGGATCGCCCGCTTCAAACAGGAGCCAGATATAATTCAGCGACGTCTGATCATACGGAATACTCTTATCCGGGATTACCTTCAGCGAGTAGTTAATGACCTCCAGCGCTTTGGGTTTGTTGCCTTCGCGAAGGAACTGGTCAGCCAGCTTGGAGAAGGCAATCCGGGCCGAAAATACCGGTGGGCCTTTATAGGTTTCATCGTAATACGAATTCGGATTATCGAAGTCACGCCAGAAGGTTTTCTTCAACATGTTGGTATACATGATGTTAGAATTAACATAGCCATCCGTAGCGCCCTGAATTCCGACCGGCATCAGGCGGTAGGCATACCCTTCCAGCTGCATATACGGCTTCAGATTCAGATAGTTATCACTCGCCAGGGTGCTCGAGAAATAGATAGGCCGCTGCCAGTTGTTGGTCGCGATGATATCGAGCATAATCAGGTCGGGCTTGTACAGATTCTTCTTGCCGATAGTCCACTGCAACGTGTCCTTCACTAGTGGTCGCAGCATGGCAGGCACGAAATTAGCCTTATCAATGGCGGGTTTATTGATGGGCAGAAACAGCACCGACGACGGAAGGATACTCGTCATATCGCCATTGCTGAGCGGAGCCTGAACAGCCGGATTATTGGTCTTAATCAGGTTGATGTACTGTTTCAGATCAATACCATTTTTTACGCCCGGCACTTCGTAGAACATCACAATGTCGTTCTTACCCTTGTTGAAGTTGTCGAACTCCAGCGAAATTGGCAGCGCATCCGACTCGTAGGTTTTCCGCTTCATCTGCTGAATATACCATTCCGTACCTAACAGGCTAAGGTTACACACGCGCACATCGCGCCGGAATCCTTCGACCTCCTGCACATACCAGAGTGGGAATGTGTCGTTGTCGCCACCAGTAAACAGCACCGCATTGGGTGCGCAGGAATTTAGCAGGTTCTTGGCAAAATCGACCGATTGATAGCGGTGATCGCGGTTGTGGTTATCCCAGCTTTTGGCACCCATCATGACCGGCACCAGCAGACACAGTCCAACGACCAGACCATTACGCACCATATCCGCTTTCAAGTACGTTCGTAATCCCTCAGCAATGGCCATTACGCCCAAGCCGAGCCAAATAGCAAAGAAGTAGAACGACCCGACGTAGATGTAATCCCGTTCGCGCGGCTCCGACGGCGGGGAGTTCAGGAAGACTTGCAGCGCAATTCCAGTGAATAAGAACAGTAGCCCTACGATCAAGAAATCGCGCCGACGGCGGAAATACTGGAAAGCAATACCGAAAAGACCGAGTGCAAACGGCAGCATGTAGAAATTATCGCGGGCTTTGTTGGTTTTCAACAAATCGGGCGCGTTCTGATCCGTCGACCAGGGCAGCAGATAACCAGCGCCTTCTTCGTCGCTCTCCCGACCGGCAAAATTCCACATCAGATAGCGCCACCACATATGCCCAAGCTGATAACTAAACATAAACTTTAGGTTATCCCCCATCGTCGGTTTTTGCCCTTCAGCCAGCCCCAGCATTTGCCGATATAGTTGAGGATGATTCTGCTGTGTGCTATACACCCGTGGGAACAGCATCTCATCGCCCGGTGCGTAAACGTACTCCGGCTGATAGTCGAAGACCACGTATTTATTACCTTCTTTCTTCCATACTTCGGCTCCCCGTTTCGAGTCGATTGGCTGAGACGTAAATACCGGACCGTACAGCAGCGAGCGGCTTCCGTACTGCTCCCGACGCAGATACGACAGGAAGTTCAGCGCATCATCAGGATTATTTTCGTTGATGGGCGGGTTGAAATCAGCCCGAACCAGCACCTGCATGTAGGAAGCATACCCGATCAGCACGAACGCCAACGCCAGCAACGACGTGTTCAGGATTGAATGTCTCTGCCGAACTGACCAGATAATACCATAGGTAATAGCCCCCAGGAAGAGGATGATAAAGAAAATGACGCCCGAGTTGAACGGCAGCCCGAACGTGTTCACAAAAATTCGCTCAACGAAAAACGCCATCCCAGGCAAACCTGGAATGATACCAGCGTTAATAATCGCCAGTATAACCAAACCAATACCAGCCGCAATTGCCCCACCCCAGAAGGTTGGCTTCGGCTGCTTCTTGAAGTAATAGATCAAGGCCAGAGCCGGCAGCGTCACCAGGTTTAGTAAGTGAACGCCAATCGACAATCCTGTCAGATAAGCAATAAAGATAAGCCAGCGATTGGCAGCAGCCTCGTCGTCAATGCGCTCCCATTTGAAGGCCGCCCATACAACAATAGCGGTAAAGAACGACGACATACCATACACTTCGGCCTCAACCGCTGAGAACCAGAAGGTGTCGGAGAACGTATAAGCCAACGCACCAACTGCACTGGTTCCGATGACCAGCAACGTATCGGCGGTGGTGTACTCGCTCTCGGGTTTAGCCAGCAGTTTCTGCGCCAGCATGGTAATGGTCCAGAACAGAAACAGAATAGTGAACGCACTGGCCAGCACCGATGCCATATTAACCCAATAGGCCACGCTGGTTAGATTCCCAAACGACAGCATCGAGAACAGCCGACCCAGCAAAAGGAAAAAGGGTGCGCCGGGCGGGTGCGGTACCTGGAGTTTAAACGAACACGCAATGAATTCGCCACAGTCCCAGAAGCTGGCAGTACGTTCGACCGTCATCGCATAGGTAACCAGTGCGATAGCGAACGCTGCCCAGCCGGTTAGGGTGTTCAGGCGTTTGAATGATTGCATAAGGTAGAAATTAATGAATTCTATTTTGTGTAAGAGCAGCCAAAATTACATAAAAGCAGCCCGTCCGGGTTAGAACGAGCTGTTAAAGTTTGTTAAGCCTAGCTAAGAGTTGATTATCAACAGTCGAAATTGCCATTAAAGGAACTTATTATTGTTGACTGACGACCATAGCCTTTTATTAAGCCGCAAACTCCCACTCATAGACACTTGCCTGAATAGTCCGGTTTGGCGTTTGAGATGATAAGGCAATTTGCTAGATTCGACGAACTGTGGTGGGAGAGAAAAACTGTTCGCCCGTAGTTGGATTGACTCGTGCTGGTACATTCTCAAAAACAAACAGTTGTCCATTTAAATCTAGAATGTATCGGACATGAGTTTCGAACAACGTTTCTTCGGACCAGATCAAGTCTTCCTTGTTTTCAGATTCGTTTCCCATTTGTCAAAAGCTGGTTCGTATACGGTAATAATTTTTAATACAGGTCTAGAGGGATAACTGCATTGAATATGCAAAGGTCGTCTGTTTCGAGTGTAACCCAAAATCAGACAACTTGGGCCATACCGGTCATCAGGATAGATTAAGTCCTCTCTTATTTTGCGTTGAATCTCCTCAATCATGCTGAATGGCTATACACTTCTCCCCGCGCAGCTTTCAAGGTATTCTGCATGAGTGAGCAGATCGTCATTAGGCCGACGCCACCGGGAACGGGTGTGATAAAGCTGGTTTTCGGCGAAACTTCATCGAATTTCACGTCGCCTTTCAGGGCAAAGCCGCTTTTCTTGCTGGCATCAGGTACCCGCTCCAGACCGACGTCAATCACCACAGCCCCTTCTTTGACCATGTCGGCTGTGACAAATTCGGGTTTACCGAGGGCGGCTACCAGAATATCCGCCGAGCGGCAAATTTCGGCCAGGTTCTGCGTCCGACTATGGGTAAGCGTAACAGTACAGTTGCCGGGATAGGTGTTACGCTGCATCAGAATCGACATTGGCAGACCAACAATTTGACTACGGCCTACTACTACACAATGTTTCCCCGACGTTTCGATGTTGTAGCGCTTCATCATTTCCAATACACCCTGAGGTGTAGCTGAAATATAAGCGGGCAATCCCTTCGCCATCCGACCAATGTTTATCGGGTGAAAACCGTCGACATCCTTAGCCGGGTTAATGGTTTCCATGATCCGGTCCGGATTAATATGGTTAGGCAACGGCAGTTGAACAATGAGCCCATCCATATCCGGATTTTCGTTCACTTCCCGAACCTTGTCCAGCAGTTCATCTTCCGATACCGACGGATCGAATCGAATGAGCGTCGAGTGCATACCGACCTCTTCGCAGTTTTTCATCTTGGAAGCCACGTAGGTTTCGGAAGCGCCATTATTACCGACCAGAATGGCCACCAGATGCGGAATTTTACCACCCTGTTCGCGTATCTGCGCGACTTCAGCCGCTATTTCCTGCTTAATTTGAGAAGAAAGAAGTTTACCGTCCAGAAGCTGCATTAGCTAATAAGTTACTGATTAAAAGGATACTATATTGATTCGTAACTGATAACAGCACGAGCGTATCAGCATTACAAGCCCGAAGGCCCGAAAAATAAATGCGAAAGTACCACCTTACCGTAGATATCGAATAGGCTTTTTGCTTAAATTCAGGATGAGCACTTGTTCTATTGCCTGCTTTATCCTCGTTAAATCTACGTCTTTATGAAACTTTGTCTACTTTATTGGCTGTTCCCGCTGATCATTTTTTTTCACTTTTCGCGCCTGTCTGCGCAAACAGTTAATGTCAGCATCAGCGTCGATGTAGCTTCGCCGGGCTACCGGGTGGCTGAGGATTTTGTGGGTTTCAGTGCCGAGCAGTACACGTTATCGACGGGCAAATGGGGTATACTGGGTAACTTCTGGAAGGGCGGCACCAACGGCAATAGCCGTCTTAAAAACCTGCTGGCTAATATCAGTAATCATTCGGTTATCCGGTTAGGAGGCTTTACGGCTGACGACCGTATGCTGTGGCAGAACGCAGCCCGTGGTAGCAGTACGAATGTTCGGGCCACGTATTCGGACGATACTGACAAGTTCTTTACGTTTCTGGCAGAAATTGGCTGGAAAGGTATATACACCATTAACCTGCCGAATAACACACCCGCTAACGCCGTATCGGAAGCGACCTACATCATGAATCGATACAGCGCCCAGTTGCATAGCATTAGCCTGGGGAATGAGCCTTATCTCTACGCCGGCGTTTACCGAAGTGCGGCCTATAACCCGGATAGTTGCCTGATTAAGGATTATCTGCCCATGTACGACGCCGTGAAAGCGGCCAACTCAGCCATACCCATCAGCGGCCTCGACTGCGGAGCCCGTAAGTACTACGGGGCCATGAATCAGAAGTGGAATGAGGTCTATACCAATTACATTAATAATTCGGGGAGCAGCCGCCCACTGGCTACGCTGAACGTGCACAGTTACGGACTAGGCAATAATTCCAACACGTTATCGCGCGATGCTGCGGCTGACACACTATTGAATTTCGATAACGCTCCTCTTACGTTTAAAGCTAGTTTATTGCCATACGTTACCCAGCTTGCTCAGTCGAAAAATACGCTTCTGCGCTTTTCGGAAACGAGCAGTGCAGCCACGGGAACAACTGATACTACGAATGTGTCGCACACGTATGTATCGGCGCTGTGGGCATTACAATACTTATATACGCTGGCAGCGGCCGGGGTAAACGGTGTTAATTTCCATTCGTCAGGCGGTAGTGTGTATTCAGCCATCGATTGGGGGCCGAGTAATACAGTTTCCTCTTACCTAGTAGCACCTATTTATTATGGTATGCTGGCGTTTGTCGATGGGGCTAAAAACAGTCGAATCCTGGCAGTGGCGCCGACTGGTTCGGCTACTAACCCGCGCGCCAGCTATTTCGCGACCCGGTCAGATGATGGAAGAACGGTAAAAGTCACGGTGCTTAATAAGGATTTTAGTAATGCTCTCAACGCCAGCATTACAGTCCCGAATGTAGCCATAAGTACAGCCAGCTATCAGACACTTCGTCCCCAAACGAGCCGGTATGATTATGCGGTAAACGTCTACTATGCTAACGCTCAGGTTGCCAGTAATGGTACATTTACCAAAGGATCGGCTACGTCGCTAACGCTGGCCAGCCCGACTAATTTTTCGATCAGCATAGCGCCTATGACTGCGGTGGTCGTTACGCTGGACATTAGTTCACCAACCATGACTACGCTGAAAGCCGGAAGTTGGAATGACCCAACGGTATGGTCAGGAAATCGAGTCCCTGCTAGCACAGATGCACTTCAGGTGAATCACCTTGTTACTATTCCCACGGATGCCGTTGTTCATGCCCTACGCCTGAGTTATAACACTGCTGGCCGGTTGCAGTACGGTCCTAATGCCCGGCTTGAATTGGGACAATAATAGTGGTCCTGAAACACTCTATTTCACATACTCTGTGAGTTATTCACAATACAGAAAGTCTGATTTACGGGCCTAACGCCCAGTTAAAACTAGGTCTGTAAACAAAAAAGGCCGGCTATCACTAGCCGGCCTTTTATATATTCATAACCAATTACTTACTTTGTTTTTCCAGGAGTTTTTGAACTAGCTCTTTCAGCTGTTTTACTTCTTCTTTATCCTGCTGCTGCTGCTGTTTTACCGTTTTTAACTGGGACTCCAGATCAATGCTGTACAGCGTCAGTTCTTCGATTTTTTCCAGCAGTTTGGCATCGGTCTTGTGCAGATCATTACCTTGCTCAACCATTTCCTTCGCCGATGGAACACCTGGCAAATGCTTATTAGCCTGGATATACTGACCTACTTCCGAAAGGCTTTTCAGCTTATAGCTCGGCTCGAACACGTAATCACTCCAGTCGGCAGTGCCCTTAACCGCTACTTTTACTTTCTCCGTCAGAATACCATCTTCCACGAACAGTTTGTAGCCAGCAGGCGTCTTTGCTACTTTATTACCAATGATCACGCCTTCGGCGCTCAGGTTTTTCAGGAACGAGCCGCTCGCTTCCCACAGGTCTACACCTAAACGAGCTGACCCGTTGGTGCTGGCCAGGATTACATCACCCTGCTCGTTGACCGTTAGAAATTTGGTCTTATTAAGCATGGCGGCTGGCGAGTTACTGGTCAGGTTGGTTAACCGCAGACCCGACTGGTTAGCCGTACCCTGAGTGATTTCCAGCTTGTTCTGAGGAGCTGATGTACCGATACCTACGTTGGCATTAGCGCCTAATATTACCGAGTTGCTTTGACTGACAATTGCATTAGCTCCAATCGCTACGGCATTATTGAGGTTAGTGGGGTTAGTGGTACCGGCTTTACTACCAAATCCGATGAAAACGTTTTCATTACCCGACTGGCTGTTGAAACCCGCATATTCACCGAGGAAGGTGTTACGCACACCAGTGGTATTCTGGGAGCCTGCGCCCGCGCCGATGGCCGTATTGTCGGAGCCGGTCGTATTGGCGTTAGCAGCCGCGTTGCCCAGGAATACGTTATAGTTACCCGTGGTACTGTTGGAGCCAGCCTGAGGACCCAAGAACATATTGGCCTGACCGTTAAGGTTGTTGTAGCCAGCAAGGTTACCAATAAAGGTATTAGAATTACCAGTGGTATTAAGGTAGCCTGCTCGGTCACCAATAAAAACGTTAGAACTCCCCCCCTGGTTGCTAAAGCCCGTCTGAGGACCCATGAAGCTATTATTAGTCCCTGTCGTAACACGACCTGCCTGATAACCCAGCATTAGATTTGACGTGCCACCGCCACTGTTTCCCGCTTCGACGCCAAGGTAGGTATTATTGGAACCGGCCGCCGGTGACTTCATGTAGGTCTGACTGTTTACCTGCAATGAATACCCCGTTGGCAAATTAAGATTGCCCTGTACTGTCAATGGTGTACCTGCTGGCACTTCAATAGTCTGAGCAACAGCGGGTAAACTAATACTGACTAAACCTAGGTAGATAAGTTGTTTCATATAAATCAAAGTGAAAGTGTGTCGATTGAAAAGAACAGGCTAAAAGTAGCGGTTCTGGCTTTGTAATCAAAACGATTCTGAACGTATATAGTCATTTGAAAGAAAAATAATTAGTTTACGGCTCAGGCAAATCGGGAACAAATTTATATAGATATTAAAACCGGAATTGGTAGTAAATTCTGGAAGACTTAGATTATCACCAGAGTTGTGCAACTGCGTGTTGGTAATACCACTAGAAGTCGTAACAACTCATTATCAGCGCTGCAATAAGTCTACTGATAACCGTCCACCACTTTCATAGATTAACCGGGCCGAAATGTCAAACTTAAGCTTCAGCACGTAGGCTAAATAGTTCTGGGGAATTGTTACAGCATGTTTAAGTAAAACTCGATCCGTACTGGTCGGCACGTGTCCCTCTGACCAGGTGGCCGGATCGTCCCAGCGGCCCGCCTGAAGTGAATACATATAGCCGTTGGCTAGCACACACAAGGCCCCCTGATACTCATAAGCACCCATGTCGATACGTCTGACAAAACGGGAGTTGCCCGCTAAATCAACAGCGCCCACCGTAGTTGCTGTAGAGGTAGGATTGCCCGCATCAACGGCGGGGGCGCAGGCCGTTAGTTGATCTGAATTTTCAGACACAAACGGTGAAGTGGTCGTCACAATGTCTGTGCTATCAACGCCATATACAGTCTGATCGATCAGACTATAGCGAAATGTTGAAGGGCCTCCATAAAAGTTATTGAACCTAGCATCGTAGGGATCCCGATTACCAAAAAATATACAATTGAGCACGTTAATGGTAGAATAAGGCATTCCAATTTCAAGAACCCCTATTGCTCCGCCGTTTCCTCCTCCGCTACCACTTCGGTTATTTCGGAGCGTGCAATTAATTAGATCTATACTAACCCTAGCTAACGAAAGAGCTGAGCCATAGTTGCCAGGTCCATTGTTATCAAAGATGCTGTTGATCACTGTAAAATAGTTAAAACAGTATTGACCAGCATCCGTAGAGACGCCGACGATATTAGACTGAAACACACAATTGGTTATGCGAAATGTACTTTTATGAGGAGTACAAGGATAGCAAATTGGATAAACTGAGCTTACCATACCAACGGTATTAGCTATAAAGTAGCAGTTGTTGATCTGATAATTACTCCGTTCGGCAAATAAACCTCCTCCTCCCCCCGTAATCACTAGCCCATCCAGGACACCTGTAGAGTCTACATTGAGGCTATGGAGAACATAATTACTATTATCGGCTGTGCTGGCTTCATCGCCAATATTACCCGATAAAGTCGTGCTGGAAGGGCGGCTCACGGCCCGATCGCTCAGATTAGCTTCGTTACCGGTAAACCCGCCATAAATGGCTACTCCGCTTTTTAGTTCAAAACTAATCGTGCGGCTGTCGGGTCCGGTGAGCGTGGTAGGTTTGTAGCGTCCACTGGCTATCCAAACCTGTCCTCCTGTGACAGGCAGAGAATTGATAGCCGCCTGCAAATCGTTGGTGGCATTGGCCCAACTACTGCCATCTCGGCTACCCATCGGAATAGGCTGCACATAACGGATAGTTTGGGCGTAGGTGCTACTTAATGAGAGCAGGAAGATAAAGGTGATCAAGTAGGCTAAAAAACCACGTTGGCCGGAGCGTTGCGCTGAGTAAACCAATGCCTTCATACGCTGAGATTAGGGTGTAAATAACAGCACTAATGAGTTCACTTACAGAAAAATTAGTCTCTGAATTCGAAGCAAATGTCTATAAAATACCGTTTCTCAATACGGGAAAAACACGGTATTTAGCCCCTTTAATGGTATTTTAACAGGATGGACAGGATTAACCAATCCGGTCCATCCGAAGGTTGACCTGGCGGTTAATCCTGTCCGAAAGAACCGTTATCACATTCTGTAATCAACCTGATGCGCTTCCCAAATAGCTGGCACTTCCAGTCGCTGAATCATCCGATGAAAAGCTTCGTCGGGCACGACATGTTCGCGGTTGCGGTTCTGCTGAATAAGCTGCTGGTAAGGCACTTCGATATAGATTAACCGCACTCGCGCCTTATATTTCGTGCACAGGTCGATCAATTGTTTCCGGAGCTGACGCGTCAGGTTAGTCGCGTTCCAGACGAACGGTTTCCGACTGCGCAACAACGTTTTGGCTTCTTCCTTCGCCAAATGCACCACGTAACTAGTCCCTTGCCGGTCGGCCGGATCGATCCGTAGCTTACGTCGGTAGTTGTCTAAGCTTATCACAGGCCAATCGGATAAATAGCGAGTGGCAAAAGTATCCTTCCCAGCGCCGGGCAGGCCAGCCAGCAGCACAACCTCCGAACCTTCTTCTGGGAACGGTTCATAATCCGGGTAAGCCGTATCGTGACTAAAATAATGGAATCGGGCTGCGTCGCTGATAAACGGGTAAGGCTCGCCCCAGCATTGGTTGTCGCGGCATAATTCCTCGAACAAGTCAATTCGGTACAGCAAATCCGACTGATCGGTGCAGATGCGTCCCATAACGTCGGCTCGTGCCAGCATGGTTAACCATTGGGTATTTACCTCCAGGCTAACCTGTAATAGCGTTTTCAATGGATCAGGCTTCTCGAAAATCCAGAGCGGCAGACCGTGATAGCGAACGAGTTTACAGATCTGCTCCCGCTCGAAAAACGGCGCGGGCATTATTGAATAACTACCCGTATAAAGCAACTCACGAGTAGTATGTTCTCCGCGCCGGGCATGTCCCCTCGACGTTATACTACCATCCGACTCCTTAATCGTCGTCGATCGTTTCTCGACATCGTGTAATAGCGCAGCAGTCCAGAGTAACTCCTGATTATCTGCTGAAAGCGCCTTATAGTCAGCTTGATCGGTTAGGCTGGCCAACACCATTTGTGTGTGAGTAGCCACGTCACCTTCAGCATGATGACGTGGGTCCTGTGCCACGTCCGCCATATCCCGCACTTCCGGGAATCGATTCGCCAGCGCTGCCCATTGTTTATCCGTTGTGAATGTCCACATAGTAATCAGGATTAATGCAGGCCGTCTGGCTGCTCGTGAATTAATCGGGCACGCTGCCAATTACGAGTCCAGTGTTCGTCTGTTTTGACATGTCCCTGACGGACGTATTTAGCCACATTCTGCGGATGATCAGCCACCGAAAAAGCATCAGCGTTGCGGGTCACAATGCCTTCGCGGGTGCAGGGTTCGCCCGTTTGCGCATCATAAGAACCAAAAATGCTAGGCTCAGCCGCTAAACGTTGTACATCCGCTTCAACCTGATTAGTCGTAAACGGCTGTTCAGTTATTTGCAGAACCGGCACCGTCGGAAAATCGAGCATCTGGGCGTAAAATCGGGTTTCATCCCACGACAGCCACTGGTCATTTTCGCGAATGGCAAAGACGTAGAAATAAGCCTCCAACCGACGGTACACAATAGAATGAATGGCGTACAGGTTCTCGCCGAACACTTCCAGATCCCCAAGATCTTGTTTACTTATCTGCCAGCGTTCGCGGAGATGGCGCGTCCAGGGCGTTTCGGTGGGAGCTGCATGGGAGCGGGCAAACACACCGTAGCGGTTCAGGCAATTATTTTCACCGTCCAGTTTCTCAGTATGTACGAGCGTCTGAATACGGGAAAGGTCGTCCTGAACGTGGTAATTGATGCGGTCGTCGCTCGTCGTTCCCGGCGAAAACGGGTAATGATACGTCCGACCATATTTGCGGGAAATCATGATAATCGCTTTTTGTTGAGACAATAAAAACACAGGCCTGTTTACCGAGCGGTAAAGGCTATCCATAGTACGGAACCTGTGCGCGATTACATGACATTCAGCGTCTTAAGAATTGAGAATCAGTTAACGGGGCAAAGATAAGTTGTTCAGAAAGAATTTTACCCATACTTCTGCTGCCAGTCTTTTTTTAGTTTTTTGTACTCCTCGTCCTCTCTGGCTTCCAGATACTTCCCATAAAAGATTCGAGCGGATTCCGCTTTAACGGGGTCTTCGTTGCGGGGGAGCTGCTCGCGGCCGTGCGCCCCCGACTGCCCTTTTTTATCAGATGGGACGGGTCCATCGTACTTTTTACCAGTAGCGTGATTTGCGTAACGCCTGGATCGGGTGTAGCCCATTTGCAAAAACTTCCTGGCCATGTCCATGCCAATGAAGTCTCCTTTTTCTTTGTAATCCAGAAACATTTGATAGATTTTCTCCGACGATTCGCGGGCAATATCCGGCGTTTTGAACCGCCAATGCGGAAGAATTTCGTCTTTGTACGGACGCACGAGCAGAACGCCCATCTCTCCTTTGCCGACGCGATAGTATTCGGGATGTTCACGCAAATTCAGGTGACGATAATCAAGGTCGTAGTTGAAAGCACGGTCGCTGGTAGCCATGAGCAAGCTGTCATTTATTAGTAGTATATAACTAAAAAGGTTGGGCAAAGGCACTCGAAAAAGGAAATGAATCAGGGAATCTTGGGAATTTTCATAGTTTCACCTTAAAATCAGTTCCTATGATTTGGTACAACAAACCCGCCATCTGGTCGGAAGAAAAAGATCGATTGTTTCTTCGTGTCGAAGGTGATACTGATTTCTGGCGCGTAACCCACTACGATTTCGTCCGCGATAACGGTCATTTCTATTATCGGGAACAGGCTGGCGATTTTGTGGCGAGTGTGCGCGTAGTTGGTCATTACAAAAATCAGTATGACCAGGCTGGACTAATGATCCGGCTCGATGAACACAATTGGATCAAGACCGGTATCGAGTTTGTCGACGAGCAGCAACACGTCAGTGCAGTAGTTACGCGGGAGTTTTCGGACTGGTCGGTTTGTCCCCAGCCTCAAAATCCGTCATCCGTTTATTTGCGTATGACCCGGCAGGCTGACGCAGTCCGCATTGATTATTCGTTCGATGATTTTACGTATCAAATGCTTCGGATGGCTTATTTTCCGGCCTACGTCTCTGTCCAGATCGGGATAATGGCAGCCGCACCCGACGGTGACGGCTTCGACCTAACGTTTGAGCAGTTTACGGTCCTGAGTATTTCGTAATTTGAGCTTAAGGAGCCAGCCACACCATTCTGGATTCGGGTTCGTACTGAAAAAACGCTCTTGTCTGACCGCTGCGGCTCAGGTGCAGGTACTCCATTGCTAGTATCCGGCACTCGATAACAGCAAAGTTTTTGCGCCCAGCCTCACTGGCTTCCTTCGATGGCAGGTTTTCGCCTAACTCTTCCGGGAAACCTGGATAGGGAGCAGGCAGCACTTTGCCGGGTTGATATTCAGACAAATACACTTTCCGACTACTTACCGCGAGATGCTGCCAGTGCTCGTCGGCAATATAATCATCCGTGTGGAGTCGGGTCTCAACACTCAGGCGGAGCTGGCATTGCAGCTTATCGTCCCAAAATAGAAGAGTCGCATTAGGAAAGGCTTCGAGTTGCATTACTTTGGCGGCCCGGGCATCAGTATGAAACCAGACATATTTGTGGGCTGCATTTACTTTACGTAGTACAACAGTTCGGGCATCGGCCCCGCTTGGCGAACAGGTTGCTACGACCATCGTTTTAAATCCAGTCGGGACAGCTGAGTCCTGTGTGTCAGCAAGTACAGCGGCCAATTGTTGCCAGGTTCGTTGTTCAAGGTCGGTTAACGTGTCAGCCGTAGACGAATTATCAGGGTTTGCGTTGGGAACCGTAGTCGAATGGGTATTCATAAAGCAGACTGGTCAGGGCTGGTTAACGGCCGGTATACTTTTTTTGTTTGCAACTAGTTGGCCTTATACTGGCTATAAGTTCGGATTTGGGAATAGAAAGAGTTCACTTAATTGGTTCGGCAAGGCTTGATTTGGCATAACTTAAGGTGGGCTTTATTGGTTAATTATATAGATCAATCAGCGGTCGACAGACGCGCCAAGCAACTATGTGTTATCATAAATCGCTTAACATTAAAGGGGCTGAACTTGAGGATCGGTATGAGGCTAGCCTGCCCGATGCAGCTCATTTCCAACCTGTATATCATGCTAATGCATATCAGTTTCCGACCTGGCCGATTCTGACTCACCAGGAACCTGGTAAGTTTCAAATGATGCAATGGGGACTGATTCCACACTGGGTCAAGAGTGGTGCTGACGCCGATGAAATTCGCGCCCGGACCATCAACGCCCGATCGGAAACGATCTATGATAAACCGTCGTTTCGCTCGTCGGCGCAGAGTGGAAAACGCTGCCTGATTCCGGTTACGGGATTTTACGAGTGGCACACCATCGGCAGTAAAAAATTCCCGTTCTACATCAGTACGAAAGAGCAGAAAATTGCTTCCATCGCCGGGCTATGGGATGAGTGGCCCGACCCTGAGACGGGTGAATTAAAACGCACCTATACACTACTCACGACCGACGCAAACCCATTACTGGCGGCTATCCATAACTCGAAAAAGCGGATGCCCTGCGTGTTATCGGCTAAATCAGAACAGGCCTGGTTACACGGCGATCTGAGTGAAGAAGAGGCTCTGGCTTTGCTGGAAAAGCAATACCCCGCCAGCAAGATGCACAGTTATAGCATCAGTAAACGTATTACCTCTCGTAAGGATCCAAACGATGTTCCAGAGGTTTTAGACCAATCTAACTATCCGGAACTGAGCGGTAAAACCGAATTATTTGCTTAATATAGAGGTAAAGGCATGGGGCAGAAGATTTACGGATAGTTTTACCATCTGCTCCATGCCCTTACCCCTATGCTCTACAACATAGCGGCTCCGAATACACCAGCGCTATCACCTAGTTTAGGCTTAAGGAACGGCGTGTTTAGTTCGCGGCTGTTGAACACGTATTTTTTGGCGCGCTCAACGCCTTCCGTGTAGAGAAGATCTATATTGCCAAGACCTCCACCCAACACAATGGCATCGGGATCGAGGATATTAACAATGACCGAAACGGATCGGCCGAAATATTCTAACAAGCGATTAACAGTCTGGCTGGCTGCCAGATCATTGCCCGCCTTATATCGATTCATGATATCTTCCATCGTCCGTTCTTCGCCACTTACTTGATGGTAGTAGCGCTGAAGTGCCGGACCGGAAATAACCTGCTCATTACACCCCCGTTTACCACAATAGCAAGGATATCCATTCTCTTCCAGAATGTTATGTCCCCATTCGCCCCCTATTCCCTGTAACCCATTGAGCACAAAAGGCTGACCATCTTTACCTTTAATGACCACGCCCCCGCCAACGCCTGTGCCCATAATAACTCCAAAAACAGTTTGGTAATTAGGCACAACATCTGGCACAATACCCATTGTGGCTTCGGCCAGCGCAAAGCAGTTAGCGTCGTTGGCTACCTCAACGGGAACACTCAGCATCCGGGCTAAATCCTGCTTCATTGGTTTGCCGTTCAGCACGGTTGTATTACAGTTCTTCATGGTTTGCCGGGCCGGATCGAACGTACCGGGTGTCGCAAAACCGACTTGTTCGGGTTGGTAACCCGTCTCAGCTTTCAGCATGTCGATCAGCCGAACTATCTGGCTCATAATGTGGTCGTAGCCTTTGTGAGCTTCGGTATCAATGCGTTTACGGATCACAACGGCATCGGGCGACGGAGCGGTCAGTACAACGCCTTCAATTTTAGTACCGCCCAGATCGATGCCCCAATATGTTTGCATAGTTAAGATTTAGGATTTTTAGTGTAACACAGTTTTTGGTTTGAGGTTCACGGTATTTGATTTATGATCGGCTGACGCGAAAGCAATATTCATGTGTCAGTTAACCATAAACCAACTATTATAAACCTATTCCTCCACCGACACACCCAGTTGCTGGGCACGTTTAAACTCGGCCAGGGCTTTAGCTGGCTGTTGCTGACTCTGGTAATAAAGCCCCAGCGTTCGATGTGCCCAGCCATTCTGATCGGCCAATCGAAGGGATTCCTGAATCAGTGGCAACGCTTCAGATGGTCGAGCCAGTTTCAGCAGAATGTATCCCTTATTGTTAAGGTAATATGGTTGAGCCGGATGCACTGCAAGCGCCTGTTCCACATATGTAAGCGCTTCGGCATAATTCCCCCGACGGGCCAGCAATAAACTCTGATTATTGAGAGCCGCATCCTGTTTCGGATTCAACCGGAGGGCTTGCTGCACATCACGCTCAGCCTGCGACCAGGCTTTCTGACCGTAGTACAATGCCCCCCGGTTCGTCAGCGCATCGACGTTGGCAGGATCGAGTTTAAGGGCCTGGTCGTAGGCCGCCAATGCCTGCGTTGGCTTATTCAGTTGGGCATACGCATCACCCAGACGAGTTTGAAAGAACGTCGAATCGCGGTATTGAGCCTGAATATGCTGCAAATCCGCTAGACTACCTACGGCATCACCTGTTTCGAGTAAGGCTTCGGCTCGATTAATATAAGCAGCGCCAAAATCGGGATCGGCCTGAATGGCTCGACTATAATCGGCCAGAGCACCTTCGTGATCATCGTTCCGAAATTTGGCTAGTCCCCGATTATTATAGGCATCCGCAAAATCAGGCTTCTTAGCTAAGGCTTCGGTATAATACCGAATAGCCTCTTTATACTCACGTTTTTGCAGTTGGACGTTCCCACGCAAAAAAAACTGAGCCGCTTCGTCAGTGTTGCTACTACAGGCAGCAATGATGAATGATGAATTACAAATGATGAACCCCCAAAAAAGGAAACGGCAAGTTGAGTTGATTACCTTTGCTGTATAATACTGAATCGGCAGAAAATCATTCATCATTTATAAGTAACGTCGTGCGTTTTGTTCAGGATATCCCTCACCCACAATTTCGAATTGGTCTCTACGCCTGGAATAGCAAATATATCGTCAAAATCGAAGCGGGCCCTTATGAGCAGACGTATAAGATCAGTGAGATGGATATTAGCGACCCCGACGCGGTACCAACTATGCTTGATGATGAATTTCTAAGCCGAGTTGCCCAACGTTTTCAGGAGATGGATGCCGACTGGCAGGCAACAGGCGAACGTAATGATATGTTCTAGGGCTGCATGGTTAATAATGTGTACCTTTAGGCGCTAATCAGCAAAGACAAATCTTTACATTCATTCACTTTAGTATGACTAAGAAAATAAGCTCACCCATTACGGTGGCCATTTTACTTGCCTTATTATCAATCACATCGGTAAACGCTCAGCTTAAAATACCCGCTGCCAGCCCCTCACAAACTACGAAACAGGCTTTTGCTTTAGGCGAAATCACAGTTGAGTATTCTCGTCCTGCCACCAAGGGCCGCACTATCTTCGGCGATCTGGTTCCTTATGGCAAAGTATGGCGGACTGGCGCTAATGCAACCACGAAAATCACGTTCTCAAACGACGTTAAGCTGGAAGGAAAAGAAGTTAAGGCGGGCACATACGGCCTGTTTACTATCCCTAATAAAACGAGTTGGGATGTGATGCTGTCCAAAGACTTGAACCTAGGCGCTAACGTGGCTGATTATAAGCAGGCTAATGAAGTGGTGCGCGTACAGGTAAAACCAACGTCGCTTGCCAACAAAGTTGAAACGTTTACTATCAATCTGGCTGATATAAAACCAAGTTCAGCAACGCTGGAGATTATATGGGATAATGTTCGCGTGCCGGTTGCCATCACAGCAGATGTTGACCAGACTATTGTAAAGAACATTGAAGCCTCTATGGCTTCTGATAAGCCCGCTTATTTTGAAGCTGCCAGCTATTATTACGACTCTAACCGTGATTTGAAACAAGCTCTGGGTTGGGTCAACAAAGCGGTTGAGCAAAATCCGAAAGCCTTCTGGGTTATGTTATTGAAAGCCCGAATTGAACTGAAACTGAAAGAAAAGGATGCCGCTATTGCCAGCGCTCAGAAAACAGTTACCCTGGCAACCGAAGCTAAAAACGGCGATTACGTAAAAATGGCAGAAGACCTAATCGCATCGGCCAAGAAGTAAAAGGTAGGTTTGTGGTAAGCCAACTTATATAACTTTTCATTATCGACTATAACCATAAGTTGGGTACATTCCGAACTTAATCCGGCATAATTGACTTTATCTTTGTACAGAAAAACGAAACGCCGGGATTGTCCGGCGTTTCGTTTTAAGATATTAGTTGATTAATTCTATAGACAATACTCACTTATGTCTATCCTACTCACTGACAACGTAAGCAAAGCCGCCCGTCGTGATATTCTGGACCTTGAACAAAAGATTAGTTCTTTTCGGCAAGGTGATATCGCCGACGAAGCCTTCCGGAAGTTTCGCCTGACACGGGGCGTTTATGGTCAACGGCAACCGGGCGTCCAGATGATCCGGATTAAGTTACCGCACGGACGCATTACGTCCGACCAGCTTATTCGCATCGCCGATCTGTCAGATAAGTACGCAACGGGTAATCTCCATGCCACGACCCGGCAGGATATTCAGCTTCACTTTGTTAAACTGGCCGACTCACCCCAACTCTGGGCCGATCTGGAAGATGCGGACATTACACTGAAAGAGGCCTGCGGTAATACCGTTCGGAACGTAACGGGCTCCGCTCGGGCAGGCGTCGATCCGGAAGAGCCGTTCGATATTACGCCTTACGCTTACTCTATTTTCGACTATTTCCTGCGGAATCCGATTTGTCAGGATATGGGTCGGAAGTTTAAAATTTCGGTTTCCTCCAGCGAAAAAGATTCGGCTTACGGTTACATGCATGACGTGGGACTGGTTGCACGGATTCAAAATGGTCAGCGTGGCTTTAAAGTTATGGTTGGCGGAGGTTTGGGTGCACAACCTTTTTCGGCGCAGACTGCCACTGAGTTTCTGGAAGAAGATCGCGTAATTCCATTTATCGAGGGCGTAATCCGTGTGTTTGATCGCTATGGCGAACGCCAAAAACGACACAAAGCCCGCATGAAATACCTGCTCAACGACATTGGTTTAGAGGAACTTCTCCGCCGGGTGAATGAGGAGACGCCAGCATTACGTTCTAAAGTATTCCAGGTTTCGGATTCTACGTCTGAAGTTCCAGACGAGCGGCCTAATGCGCCTGCCGTGAATACCGAAAACTGGAGTCTAAAACAGCAAAATTGGTTCAAAACCAACGTTTTCGAGCAGAAGCAAAAAGGCTGGTACGCGGTTCAACTGCGGGTATTGCTGGGTGATATGCACTCGGATACAGCGCGGGCACTGGCACAGATCGTGAAGCAATATGCCGCTGACGATATTCGGGTAACGGTTAATCAGGGGTATTTGCTCCGGTTTGTTAAACCAGAAAACCTATTGGCCGTTTTTGAAGCCCTCGACGCACTTGGTCTGGCGGAACCCGGCTTCGACACGACGGCTGACATTACGACTTGCCCTGGCACAGACACTTGTAATTTGGCCATTTCGAGTAGCTACGGGATCACGCGGGCGCTCGAAAAGATGATGCACGAAGAGTTTCCGGAGTTGATTTATAACAACGACATCAAAATCAAGATTTCGGGTTGTATGAATGGCTGCGGTCAACACTCGGTCGCTAACATTGGCTATCACGGTTCGTCGCTCAAAAATGGTGCTTATGTGTTGCCAGCCTTACAGGTGCTGTTGGGAGGTGGATTTAATGGCAAAGGCGAAGGTCTGATTGCCGATAAAGTTATCAAAATCCCGGCAAAGCGTGGTCCGGAATCATTGCGTTTCCTACTTCGGGATTACGATGCTAATGCCTTTGATGGCGAATATTACAGTGACTACTACGCACGGCAGGGTAAGAATTATTTTTACCAGTTGCTGAAACCGTTAGCTGATCTTAAAACGCTGATCGACAGTGATTATATCGACTGGGATCACACTGAACAGTATGTTACAGAAGTGGGTATTGGCGAGTGCGCCAGCGTCTTAATCGACCTTGTTGCGACAACGTTAACCGAGGCTAGTGAAAAACTCGGCTGGGCGCGGGAAGCATTGTCTGAAAGTCGCTGGGCTGATGCACTTTATCATTCATACAACGTGTTTATTACGGGCGCCCGAGCTGCCTTAATGAGCCGCGATGTGCCTACTAATACGCAGCATGGTATTGTGAGTGATTTCGACAAAACATTTGTCGGCGAGCCAGATTTCCATCAGGTGGAAGGCGAATTTAAAGAATTGGTCTTCAGCATCAACAAGCAAGAACCATCAGAAGATTTTGCCCGCCAGTTCATCGCTCAGGCCGAATCATTCCTGCAGTCAGTTCAGGCGTATCGCGAAACCCAGATCGAGCTGGAAGGTATCCCCGAATTGCACGAATTAGTACAGGCGAAAGACAGCTAAATCAAAGAGCGAAAGAATGAAAGAGTGAAATGGCGAAATAATACGCCAGATATTCTTTCGCTCTTTCGCTCCTTCGCTCTTTAAATATGAAACTTACACTCGTGGGTGCCGGTCCCGGTGATCCCGATTTGATAACGGTAAAAGGCATAAAGGCGTTGCAGCAGGCCGACGTGGTCATGTACGACGCGCTTGTGCACCCTGATTTACTTGACTATTGCCGCCCGGATGCACTTAAAGTATATGTGGGTAAACGCCGGGGCGCTTACTCCTGTGTGCAGGAGGACATTAATCCGCTGATCGTTCACTATGCTCAGCAGTATGGTCACGTTGTGCGGCTTAAAGGAGGGGATTCGTTCGTTTTTGGTCGAGGTTACGAGGAAATAGAATACGCTCGTCAGCATGGCATCGACACCGACGTAGTACCAGGCTTATCGAGTAGTTATGCCGTACCAGCTTCGGCTAATATTCCCCTGACAACGCGTGGCGTTTCGGAAAGTTTCTGGGTTGTAACGGGTACTACGAAAGATGGGCAATTTTCTACTGATTTGCGTCTGGCAGCTCAATCATCGGCTACGGTGGTAATCCTAATGGGCATGCATAAACTGGCCAATGTTATGGCCGTTTTCGCTGACTGCGGAAAAGCTGAAACCCCCGTTGCTATCATCCAGAATGGAACCCTACCCGATCAGCAGATGATCACCGGGCGCGTAGCTGATATTGTTCAGAAAACCGAAGAATCGGGTGTGGGTAATCCTGCAATTATCGTGGTGGGCGAGGTAGCCGGTCTGGTCCTTTCAGATGTAGTAGCCTTGGAAAACTACGCCCAATCTGGACAAGCAGATTGATAGACTTTTGCTTTCTGTTCTATTTTGCTAAGACAAACCCCGGACCAATGGTCCGGGGTTTGTCGCATACAGAGGGTATAGCTATTATTCAGGGTTCTCGGGATCACCGAAATTCAGGAACGTATCAAGTTTAGCGAATACGTCCAGCGGACGGGTTAATCCAGCACCCGGTTTTAATTTCTGGAAGAAACTAAGACTTGGCGCAAAGAAATAAGCGCCACCGCGCATTGTGACGGTTCCGGCAAAGCTAAACGGCACCGTTGTTCCATCGGGCTTGCGCCAGAGCTGCACATCAGGTTTGGTTGGATCTTCGGGATTAGCGCGATTGTGGGTGCCCGTGCCGGGAGCCACTTGTCCGATAATGGGGTCAATACCCGTTTGCGGATTGGGCTGCACAAAAGCGGGTTCGTTGGCCCAGGCCGATTGCATAAACTCAAACTGATTTTCCAGATTGGACTGAAAACACATAAACAACAATCCTACTTTTCCCGTCGGCTGGAAATCTTCGTCGATAATGCCGTCCTTGCGGGGCCTTACTTTATCTTCAAATGGAATTCCGCGCCGAACAATCCGGTGTGGTTTATTGATTTTAGTACCGTCCTCACCAGGATTCATACCAAAACTGTCGCTGCGGGGATTCGTTTTTCGAATGTGCCCATGAAATGGACAAACGGCTCCCCCACCGTCATTTACAGGTGATTTGTAGGAGAAATCATTTGGTACATGGTCTTTATTGGGGTGGCCTGGCATCAATACATCCTGTTCGGCATTATGCAGAATAAGCGGTGTTCCATTCTCAAAACGGCCAACTACCAATGCTCCGGCCCGCTCCCGATCCTCGTCATCCAGGCCCAACTTATCGGCCACCGCTTCTTCCAGCGACTTAAACGCCTGTACATTCTGTTCCAGTTTTCGGAATACAAAGTAACTACCACAGCTATCATCTGTACTCCCTCCAGGATCATGAACCAGCGCCAGGTTTAGCGGTGCTTCCGGGTGCCAGTTCGTCGTTCCTATCCGGCTAGTTTCATCCGCTACATCTCCCTTAAAAAACAACGGTTGGCTCACTCCATCGGCATACCCATTGTGTTCAATGCCGTTTCCGTCTTCATTGCGAATTACCCGTCCAGGCTGAACCTTCTGAATCGTGGCCAGGCCTTTCAACGACTCTATAAGCGCCCGCTTGAATGCCCGCAAAAACTGAGGACTTTCATCGGCTACCAGAAACATGGCATGGATGTCATTCGCAAAGCCAGCGTGCCAGGTAGCCGGAGCCGGATCGTTCAGCTTATGGCCAGAGGCTTTCATGCCCGCCCGAAATTGCGGGTCACTAGGTGTGCGAGCGTCGGGTATGCCAAGGTACTTATAGCCGCTGCTTGTGAGGAACATGTTGATAAATAAATTCCCCGGCACCCCCGTTTCTTTAAACCGTTTGGTTTCCGTCCATTGCTCATCGGCAGTAGTCAGAAAAGTATCAGCAAACGATGTAAGCCAACCTTTAACCGAGTCGGTCTTACCAGCTAGAAAGCTGACAAAGATGTTCAGCGAATGCGGTCGACCATGACCTTTCAGAATGTTACCCTGTAAATCACCGAGCAGGTGTTTTGTACTCTGATCAGTAGGATCGATAAGGGTTTTGTCTAGGGATACTGGCATGTCCAAATGAGGTTTTGGTGAAATGTGCGTCAGTCACTAATCAGCGATTGATACCTCAAATGTACTTTGCCACTTTATCGGCCTCAAGAGGTTTATTACCTGATCAGGCGCGTATTTATACTTAAACTAATTGGTTACCTAACTTAGTAAGTATAACCAAAACAATTTAATAGATACGGGAGAGTTAATTTAATACACACAGCAAAATACTATCATAAGATGCTGTTAATCAGATTTCATTTTTTAATTTTCGTCGCAAGAAATCCCTGCTGATAACTTGACTAGACCTTGATTATTTATCCAGAACCGGTCGGCTGTTTTTAGGTATAATTCGTTCTAAAGGCAATAATTTTGGCGTGGCTAGTACTAATGGAACTTTCTCTTTAATGACATTACTAGTGTCTAATCCGTATGTTTCCTGTGTTGATAAGGAAATATGCTTCAAGGCCATGTAACCGTTCATAACAATTTGCTGTCCGGGCGTCAAATCGTTGTCGTAAGAAAGAAACCGCTGGAACAGCACAAACCGGAAGTCGCCAGCTACCCGATGCACATTAAGTGATTTATACCTGCTTTCCACAGTAACCTCTTTATTCTTCACCAGATTCTCAACGACAGTTCGGAATAGCAGATTGATACGGGGCTCGATCCGGAAACCTAAGTAGAACGTAATAAAATACACATCTTCACTGGCCAAAATGTCTACTTTATAACGCATTTCATAGGGATCATCCTGCACGCAGACGTGAATAAACCAGTAAATGTCAGCTCGTTTGGGCGCACGGTTAAGAACGGAATATAACGTTTCAGCTTCGATGCATTCTGCATCTTCGGCCGTTGTTAAATAGACTAAATGCGTCGCAAATTTAGGTATAGACATGTCATTGCTCAGCGCCTTCAGAAGAGGTAAATGATCGGGTAGTGAGTCATAACGAATAAAACTTTGCATAATCGTTTCACCCTGATGCCAGAACCACATCATAGTCATTAACAGCGCTCCCAGCGTAATCGAAATCCAGCCACCTTCTTCAAACTTAACCAGGTTAGCAGCCAGAAATGTGGTTTCAACGATCAGAAATATACCCGTAATCAGTACTGTCACCACCGCGTTAACCTGTTTCGTGCGCAGATACGCATTTATCAGAATGGTCGACATTAGCATAGTTAATGTAACGGCCAGTCCGAAAGCAGCTTCCATATTTTTAGATTCACGGAAATGCAGAACCATCAGTACACAGCCCACCATAAGTCCCCAGTTAACAAACGGCACGTAAAGCTGTCCGCGCTCATCGGTTGGGTAGGCCACCCGCTGCCGTGGCCAGAACGTTAGCCGCATGGCCTCCCCGACGAGCGTGAAAGCCCCGCTAATCAGCGCCTGCGAGGCAATGATGGTAGCTAGTGTAGCGAGGATAATACTGAACACCACTAGCGGCTGCGGCACAATGGTATAGAAAGGGCTCGTTTCCCCAAGTCGACTGCCAAGGTGCTGCATCAGCCAGGCAGTCTGGCCGGCATACGACAGCAACAGGGCTAATTTTACATAGGCCCAGCTTACACGAATGTTACCGCGTCCGCAGTGCCCCATATCGGAGTATAGTGCTTCGGCGCCAGTCGTACAAAGGAAAATACCACCCAGCAGCCAGAATCCACCTGGATAATCCATCAAAAACCGAAAACCATACCACGGGTTAATCGCTTTAAGTACAGCGGGTTGATGCAGCAGACTCAGTAAACCTATAACCCCAATAAATGTAAACCAGACCAGCATAACAGGTCCGAATATGCGCCCTAATAGCTTCGTGCCGAACTGCTGCCCAACAAACAAAGCCACCAGAATAACAATCACAATGGGTACCGTATCAAGCTTAGGATCGAAAATGAGTAGCCCTTCAATGGCCGACGATACGGAGATTGGCGGTGTAATCAGCCCATCAGCCAAGAGAAACGAACCGCCAACAATAGCGGGGTACATCAGCCAACGGCCTGAGAATTTGCGAACGAGCGCGTAAAGCGAGAAAATTCCACCTTCTCCATTGTTGTCAGCCCGAAGCGTGATAATGACGTACTTAATCGTTGTCTGAAGGGTAAGCGTCCAGATCACACACGATAGTGTGCCTAGCACCAGCGTTTCCGTCAGTTCTTTCTCCCGCATGACGGCTGCTATCGTATACAGGGGCGAGGTGCCGATATCGCCAAAAACAATACCGATTGCTATAAGCAGACCCTGCGGGGTTACCTTATTGATTGCATGTGAAGCCATTACCAGATCGATCTCTTATGTGCATGAATAGATCAATCTGATAAACTCTAAATCAGCAAGAGTCACTCATTAAAAATGGATTAAAACGATTGCAGCCAGCTTTTGTGTAGGCATATCAAATTTCTATGTTGGTAGCAACCAATTCAGAGTTAATACTATTTACACAAGCACTTATTTGCAAAAAATTCTGTCTGTTAGTTACTTGTTATGTCATTTGTTGAATATTTTCCTATTTTAATCCAATTAATATTTTGATACCAATGAACTACTGCATTGACTTTCTTCCGTATAGCGGTCCTTATTCAGCTTATAAATGGGCTATGCTTTATGTTTTTGGCATTAAGTTCAATAAAGGCTACTACATATCAGTCAACTAAAAACTGAGCCTTAACCTATAAAATAGCTTGAATGTCAATGGTGAACAGCACTCATTTGAATTGCCAGAGGCCCTTGAGCGTCTTACTCTGATAGTTCTTCGCTATTGTCAAATAAAGCCAATATACTTTCCAGACGTGGTCGAAACGATATACCGATCGGGATCTTCGTATGATTGACCCACAAGTTATGTCGATCATAACTACTGATCTTACTTACATTAATAATATACGATTTATGAATCCGCATAAACCAGCGGGAAGGAAGTAGTTGATCCATCGATGAAATTCGTTCGTTGATTAGAAACATCTGCTCGTTAGCATACAATTTTGAATAAATACCGAATGCCTCTATATAATCGATGTTTTTGAAATCGAACCGCTGAATCCTGCGCCCCATTTTTAGGAAAACCCCATCAACATCAACAATGCTACTGAAATTAACCTGCAATTGAAGAGCTCGGGTTACGGCAATATGTAAGCGCTCCGGCGAAAAAGGTTTTAATAAGTAATCAACGGCTTTACCAATTTCGTAGCTATCAATGGCATATTCCGGATAAGCGCTCGTGATAATAACAGGTGGTAAGGCCATCCCCGATCGGAGTAAAGTCAAGCCCGATTGGTTACGAGAACTTATATCCATAAATATCAAATCTACGCTCCGAGAGGTCAATTGCTCAATTGCTCCTTCAATTGTAGGCACGATACCAACCCGATGAAAAAATGGAAACTTACCAAGTTGTTCTGTCAGTTCATTGGCGTCCGACTCGCTATCATTGATAATTAGATACTGTCTTACTTTCATGATAATAACCAAGAGAATGCATTTATGGATTCAGACAAATAAATTATTACCTAAAATTGGTTACTTAAGCAAATGTAATGAAATGTTTTTCATATTGTTTGATTGAACAGATTAATATTTAACTAAATAGTTTTAAGTGGGTACATATGCCTGTTGAATTTATGTATTAACAGTATTAACTGCACCTAACGTTAAATCAAGCGAAGTAGCTAATTGTCACTATGTGCACTCGACACTTAATACGGAACATTAAAAAGACAGATCTACTTCTTGCAAAAAATAATAGGCATAAGGTACTACTAGTAACATTTTCTTTGCCAACTGTATATTAATATAAACGGATCATCAATATTTTGGAAGCATATAACTCATAGTTAATGTATTCAATCTGGCTATTTAGTTCTACAAATCAGTGATTAGTACATTCGTTAAGTCGGCATATTTGCTAATAATTGGTTTATATATAAACAATAAATAAAATATTATTTATTAAAGTATCTCGCAAGCTCTGTTCGAGTATATAAACTCAGTATTCATACCATCATTTAGTAAAACCCCTGTACAAAACTCCCCTTTGTCACTCAATTTGCTTTTATGAGCTACAAAGTAACATTAACTCTCATAAATGCAACCAACAACACATTGTCAAAGCTGACTAACCATCCGATGAGACTGCTTGGATTATATAGAAGCTTTCAAGGAAACGTATATAGCTAAGCGTCACACCGTCTTATCCGGATTTAGCATCAGAGTTCTGGCTCAGATGTGGCACAGAGAAGATAGCTCACAAGGTTATTGATGTACAATTGTGCGCTCAAAAACCGCTGTATACTACCGCCTTCCAATTGATTTTCAGTATAAATTTTACAATCCTATGCCAATCGGACAATTGTTACATGCCCTTGAATCCTATTTAAGTCGTCGGGTTCTGATTTTGAGAACTATCGAGGAACAGAATGTCAGTTCAACAGAACTAATGGAAATATTGACGGTTGGTTATACCGCCATTACGCTTCGCCGGCGAGATCCAAGTCAATGGCGTCCTAACGAATTGGAACAGCTAGCGGCTGCCTTTGGCCTATCTAGTGAGGCTATTTCGGGGCTGAAAATTGTAGCGGCCCGGATCAATCTCCTGCCTACTTTCATTCGGGCGAAACTCCTGAAGGAGGCTTGCCTGAGCAAACAAAAAATTGTCCGTTACCACAATTATAACAACTGGCCTTATGCTGATCTGGAGCGTCTGGCCTGCATATTGAGAATTTGGCAGGATTCTAAAAAGCTGGACTCCTTACTTGCTTCTGCCAAAAATCGACGCGTAAAAATGAGGCAACAGAAAGCCCTCATAGTGGCCTGTAAAGCTGGTCATATTCATTAATCAGCGCACATATAAATCCCATTAAACTAAACCAATTATGTCTACTTATACACCTAAGGCTGGCTTTTTCATTTTTCTGATTTTTACTGGATTTATGGTTCTTTCCCTGCCAGTCGCAGGCCAGACTATATCAGGAATTGTTTTTCGTGATTTCAATAGCGATGGCATTTACACCGGTAGCCCAGCCACTGGTACATATAGTTATGGAGAACCGGGCGTGGGCGGGATTACAATCACGGCATACAATGCTGCTGGCGCAGTTGCCGCTACGACAGTCAGCAGTACGCTAACAGCTTCGCTGGGTGCTTATACACTGTCCGTTGGAAGTACCGGCGCTTACCGTGTTGAGTTCACGAATCTAGCTGCGAGCGATTACGAGGCTTTCCGCGGAGTAACATCTAGTGGAAATGCTACGTCTATTCAGTTTGTTACTGCCCCAGCCACTACTATTAATTTTGGCGTCAATTATCCTACTGATTATTGCCAGGCATTACCTCCTCTGGCCGTTCCCTGTTACGTCAGTGGCGATCCATTATTAGCCAACGCAACAATCGGCGATGACCATGTATTAGTCCGTGTGCCCTATGCAGCTAATGGTACATCGGTGAGCGCTACGCCCTTGGCTGATGCTAAGGAGATTGGTAGTGTCTGGGGGATAGCCTTTCAGCGAGAAACGAAAAAGCTTTTCACGGCCGCTTTTCTCAAGCGGCACGTAGGCCTTGGGCCCGCCGGTCTGGGCGGTATTTATGTTACCTCAATGTCGGGCACACCGACTTCCTCTATCTACGTTGATTTAGAAAATGCGCCTTTTAACTTAAATCTGGGAGCGTCACTGTTGGCAGGCAGAACGTTACCGGGAAACGGCACTACGTCGAGTACCGACCCACTGGCACTCAGTGCAGTAGGAGCCGTTGGTTTAGGTGGATTGGCTATGTCGATGGATGGAAAGGTTTTGTACGCCATTGATTTATATAACCGTCAGCTACTGGCGCTGACAATTGGTAACCCGGCTTCCGCGTCATTGAACGCAGCTAACCTAACAAAGATTACTATTCCTGATCCGGGTTGTACGGCCGGAGTAGCCAGACCATTTGCTATAACGGTTGATCATAAAAAAGTCTATATAGGCGTAGTCTGTACGGGTGAAAAAGGTGGTAATCCTGATAATCTATATGCCCACATTTACGCTATGGACGAAGGGGCAACCACTATACCAGCTACCCCTGTATTTAGTTTTCGACTGAATTATAAGAAGGGAGCTATTCATACAGGAGACGATGCGCTGGGTGATAACTGGGAAACCTGGATTACGCAGTTTAGCCAATTGCATCAGGGAGGAACTGTTACGGGTGGGGCTGTACGCACCGCCAGAGCACAGCCCATGTTGACAGATATTACCTTCGCCGACAACGGAGATATGATTTTGGCTTTCACCGACCGAGGAGGTCACCAATTAGGATATCGTCAACGCAACACAACCGATAACGGGGCCAACCCAACGCTTTATAACGGCTATATTGGAGGAGATTTATTGCGCGCTCATTATGACGGTAGTAATTGGGTTTTGGAGAAAAACGGAACTGTGGGTTCGTTAACCAGCGCCGGAGCTAATAATGGTCAGGGGCCGGGTACGCCTACTAGCACCTCGTACACAACACCGGCGGGCGAATTTTATTATCAGGAGCTTTATAGCACCATACATACCGAAACCATTATGGGCAGTGGTGTGTCGATACCGGGTTATAATCAGACCATTGTTACCCTAATGGATCCTATTGACGTATACACGGGCGGTTTTGGCTGGTTTAATAACCGGACTGGGGCCAGCGACAAGCGCGCTCAACTCTATGACTCAGGTAGCGACGGTGGCGTAACGTACGGAAAAGCGAATGGCTTAGGCACAATCAAAGCGCTTTGCGATGCAGCCCCGATCCAAATAGGCAACCGTGTTTGGCTGGACGCTAACAATAATGGTATTCAGGACGCTGGTGAAGCGTCTTTGGCTAATGTCCCTATAACCCTAAAAGGTCCTGGTCTGCCAGCAGCGGGAGTAACGGTAAGCACCAACTCATCTGGGGAATATTATTTTTCCAGCGCGGTTAGCACCACCACCGTTTCTGGATTCGTCTTCAGTTTGACCGGTTTAACTCCTGGTGGCTCCTACACGCTTTCGTTTCCTACAAGTATCACAAGTGGAAATGCCGCGCTTAGCAGTAAACCCAATGCGGTAACAGGAACCAATGCCGATAATATTGATACTGATCCAAATCTGGCTGGCATTATCAGTTTTACATTAGGTACATCTGGTCAGAACAACTTCTCTTATGATGCGGCCTATGTTTCCTGCGTTCCGCCTTCGCTTACTGCCGTAGCGAACAGCGCCAGCGTGTGCCAGGGAACGCCAGTTAACCTGATGGCACAGATTAGCCCTGCCAACAGTTACACCTATGTATGGAGTGCCCCTGCCGGAGTTACGTTGACAAATGGGCACACTGCCACAGCAACAGCAACGGGCTTACCTACCGGAACGACTACATTTACTATTACGGCGGGCGCGGGTTCTAGCTGTTCGACAACGGCTACGGTGTCGGTTATGGTTGGCCCAGCGCCAACGGCCACGCTTTCATCGGCAACGATCTGTGTAGGTCAATCTGCTACCTTAACGGCAAGTGGTGGCACTGCCTACCGTTTTTCAACGGGCGAAGCAGCCAGTACCAAAAGTACGGCTGTCGTTTCACCCGTTAGCACCACAGCCTATTCAGTTACGGTAACGAACGCCAGCGGCTGCTCCAATACAGCTACAACCACCGTTACTGTTAATCAGCCTCCTGCTTTATTAACCAAGGCAATCTGCAATGGCACTGATACGTATAGTGTTAGCTTTACGACCACTATGGGCGCAACAGTAGCCGCTTCGGTAGGTACTGCAACAGGTAATCAGATAGCGGATATACCATCGGGTCAAACGGTGACTATTACGGCTACGCTCGCTGGTTGTAGTGTGTCAGCTATTCAAAACTGTACGACTAAACCCGCTAGCTTAGGGGACTATGTTTGGGTAGATGCCGACAAAAATGGTGTTCAGGGGCCGAATGAGACGCCAATTTCAGGCGTTAATGTAACGCTTTATACGAATGGCGTCGCTTCGGCTACGACGGTTAGTAATGCAAATGGCTATTACAGTTTCACCAGTCTAATCCCAGGAAGTAGTAACAGTTACTCGGTTGGTTTTACCACCCCGGCGGGTTATACTGCTACGCTGGCTAATCAGGGCAGTGATGACGCGAAGGATTCGGATGCCAACCCAACCACAGGACGTACGCAGTCGGTAACGCTAACCAGTGGTGAATTTAATTCTACGCTGGACGCAGGATTTTATTTGCTGACCCCTACTCTATCACTGAATAAGCTGGTCGATAAATCCAAAGCTCAACTCGGTGATAGTATCTCGTACACGATTGTGCTGACTAATACTGGAAATACCCAGGCTACTAATATTGTCGTCCATGATTCTACAAGTACCGGTCTGGCTTATCTGGTAAATTCAGCTAACCCGCCGACTGGCACGACTTTTACTGCGGGAACACCTGTAAGCATCTGGACAATTGGGCAACTTGGGGCCGGCCAGAGTTTGAGTCTGACGTTCCAGGCTAGAGCCGACAGTTCCGGTATTTTGTTCAATACGGCGACTATTCACGGCGACACAGCTCGCGTCTGTACTTCGGTTCCTTATCGGGTATGTGCGGGCAGTGGGTATACCTTTCAGTTGACAGCCCCTACAGGTCGTGCTTCTTACCAGTGGTATAAAAATAACGTCGCGATTCCAGGCTCAACAACCAATACCTTAGAAGTGACCGCGCCAGGTACCTACAGCCTGGCTGTCGATAATGCGACCGGATCATGTCCGGACTACAGTTGCTGCCCCTTCATTGTGGAAGAAGACAGTCTCCCCAATAATGTCAAGGCGAAGGCCGTGCCGGTTAGTTGCGTTGGTATCACTCCACAGGCAAACGGACAGATTATCCTGAGTGATTTCCGCCCTGCCTATACGTATCAGTATTCGTTAGGAGCTTCGTTCAATGCGGCTGCTTCCCTCTCCGGACCTATTCAGGCGATTCCAGCGAACGGTGTAATCGCATCGAATCTGGTTAATCCAACAGTAGCTCAATCGTACACCGTTCGGGTTTATAACACAGCGGGTTGTTATACAGACATGACTGTATTGTTGATACCAACTGTATGCGGTTGTCCAGCGGCTGTGTGCGTACCGTTCATCATTCAGCAGACAAAACGCGATATGCGTTTCAGTGATGGTCGTTAAGCCCAGTTTGCCACAACAAAAAATGCCCGCAACGTTGCGGGCATTTTTGTTATGTGCCTACTAAGTTTATCTATCCACAAACGACCCTACAGCCTCCGCACTCATTTTCTGTTGCTCGCCCGTCACCATATTTTTGACCGAAAGTTGCCCTGTCTGCACTTCTTCCGAACCGATCAGAACGACGTACGGAATCGCTTTCGCATTGGCATAATCGAGCATTTTCTTGACCTTAGCCAGATCGGGATAGACTTCGGCAGCTACATTAACGGCCCGGAGTTGCTTTAATAACGGTAACGCCACTACGCGGGCTTCGGCATCGAATGGTATAATAAGCACTTGTGTTCCCTGTCCCGTTGCCGCCGGAAACAGATTCAATTCGTCCATCACATCATAAATTCGGTCAACACCGAATGAGATGCCCACACCCGATAAACCCGGCATACCGAACGCGCCGGTTAGGTTGTCGTATCGACCGCCCCCACTTACGCTACCAATGCTAACCCCATTAGCTTTTACTTCAAAAATGGCACCGGTATAGTAAGAGAGGCCACGCGCCAGCGTTGGATCAATCTCAACATGAGCATCGATTAAGCCATATTGCTGAACGAGTTGCAGCGTCTCATTCAGTTCCTTAATACCCAAGCTAGCGACTTCGGAAGCCGAAAGCCAGGACGTTAACTGGCTCAATATTTCTTCTGAATTAGACGTACCAAACGAAAACAATGGTTCAAGTTGAGTAAGTGTATCCGGTGCAAAACCGCGTTCACGCAGTTCGTCCAGAACTTTTTCTTTACCAATCTTATCCAACTTATCAATCGCCACGCTCAGGATACCTTCCTGGCCCGGCGAGCCAATAACCTCAGCAATACCCGCCAGAATTTTCCGGTTATTAATTTTTAACGTGAAATTCTGAATGCCCAGATTTCTGAATACTTCGTGAATCATAAGGACAATCTCGGCCTCACAAATCAGCGAATCTGTCCCGACTACGTCAGCGTCACACTGGTAAAATTCGCGGTAACGGCCTTTCTGCGGGCGGTCGGCACGCCAGACGGGTTGCATCTGGTAGCGTTTGAAAGGCATCGTCAGCGAATTACGGTTCATCACCACGTACCGGGCAAAAGGCACTGTAAGGTCGTAGCGCAAACCCTTTTCGGAAATTTTGGGCGTTAACTTTTTCGAGCCCAACGCAATGTCGAGTTCAGTAAGATCGGCGGCAAAATCACCGGAATTCAGGATTTTAAACAGAAGTTGGTCACCTTCATCGCCGTATTTACCCATCAGTGTCGACAGGTTTTCCATGGATGGCGTTTCGAGCGGTTGGAAGCCAAACCGTTGAAAGGTCTGACGAATGGTATCAAATATAAAGAGCCGTTTGCGCATCTGCTCCGGCCCGAAGTCGCGGGTGCCTTTGGGTAATGTGGGTTTCTGCATCCCGCAAAATTAAACTAGGATGATTTGTTTTTTGACAGGATTAACAGGGAGTCTGTTTAAACTTTTATTAAAGAACGCTTTCGTCATTCTGACGTAGGAAGAATCTTAACGTTTCCTTACTTACTAATCAAGAAACGTTAAGATTCTTCCTACGTCAGAATGACGAAAGCACTCATTTGCCACGTTTTTTCGAAAGATTAACAGCCTCAGGATTTACAAGATATGGCCATAAGCGATCACTCCGGTTAATCCTGTCAAAAACTACTTTACAGGATCAAACCACTCCGGCGCAGCATCGCTTTAGGCGACGGCTCACGACCCCGGAATTTCTTGTAGAGTTCCATTGGCTTCTCGGTACCGCCTTTTTCCAGCACGTTTTTGCGGAAACTATCGGCTGCGGCTTTGTTCTCTAAACCACCTTTTTCCTTGAAGAATTCGAAAGCGTCGGCATCCAGCACTTCGCTCCATTTATAACTATAGTAACCCGCCGAATAACCACCGGCAAAGATGTGGCTGAACGCAGGGCTAAAGGCTGTTCCATCGACCCGCGGAAACAGATTTGCTACTGAATCAACCTTGTTTTCAATCTGAGTGATCGTTTCGCCCGTGGGTTTCTGACCGTGATAATACATGTCAATTAGGCCGAAGCGCAGTTGACGCAGGTTAGCTAACCCAGCCAGGAAATTCTGACTGGCCCGAATTTTCTCGATCAGTTCGTTCGGGATTACTTCGCCGGTCTGATAATGTTTCGCGAATAGCTTAAGCGCTTCCGGATCGTAGCACCAGTTTTCCATTACCTGCGAAGGCAGTTCTACAAAGTCACGGGGAACATGAGTCCCGCTTAAGCTCTCGTAAGTTCCATTGGCTAGCATGCCGTGCAGACCGTGGCCGAACTCGTGAAACAAGGTCGTTACTTCGTAAAAAGTCAGCAGCGATGGCTTCGTGTCAGTCGGCCGGGTGAAGTTGCAGACGTTAATGATGTGCGGCCGGACGTTCTCGCCGTTTTCAATTTTCTGGCCCTGTACGTCATTCATCCAGGCACCGCTCCGTTTGCCGGAACGAGGAAAATAATCGCCGTAGAACACCGCCAGGAACTTGCCGTCCTTGTCGAATACATCAAACGTTTTGACTTCCGGATTGTAGACTGGAATGTCTTTACGCTCTTTGAAGGTGATGCCATATAGCTTGTTAGCTACCATAAACGCGCCATTTAGTATGTTTTCGAGTTTAAAATATGGCTTCAGCGTTTCGTCGTCGAGGTCGTATTTTTCTTTCTTCAGCTTCTCCGCGTAGTAGCTATTATCCCAGGATTGCAGTTTATCCTCCGTAAAACCGTGCGCTTTCGCGTAAGTGGTCAATTCTGCCAATTGACGTTCGGCGGCTGGGCGGGCATAGGTTACCAGTTCGTTCAGGAAACTTTGTACTTTTTCGCGAGAGCCAGCCATGCTTTCTTCCAATACAAAATCGGCGTGGGTTTTATAGCCTAACAGGTTAGCCCGTTCGTAGCGGAGATCGACCGTCTTTTTAATGATGGCCGAGTTATCGTTCTTATCACCGTGGAAGCCGCGACCATTGTAGGCCAGGAAAAGTTTATGGCGCAGTTCACGATTATCGGCATACTGCATAAATGGGCCATAACTCGGAGCCTGCAACGTGAACAGCCAGCCCTCTTTACCCTTCTGTTTTGCCGCTGCTTTAGCAGCTTCGCGCGCGAAATCGGGTAAACCAGCGAGGTCTTTCTCGTCGGTGACGAGCATTGTAAACTCGTTCGTTTCGTTCAGCACGTTTTCGTTAAACTGAAGTGACAGTTGCGAAAGTTCTTTGTCGATAGCACGAAGCCGTTCCTTTCCGGCTGCATCCAGGTTAGCGCCATTGCGGGCAAACCGCTTATAGGTTTTTTCGAGTAGCATAGCCTGCTCAGGATTGAGTTTCAGGCTGGCACGCTTGTCATATACCGCCTTTACCCGCGCGGCTAATTTTTCATTCAGCGTAATGTCGTTGTTAAACTCACTCAGCATCGGCGATGCTTCTTTCACCACTTTCTGTAGTTCAGGCGTGGTTTCGGCGCTGTTCAGGTTAAACATGACCGACGTTACTTTATCCAGTAACTGCCCGGATTGATCGAGCGCAACAATCGTATTCGTAAAGTCTGGCGCAGCTGAATTGTTGGCAATAGCGGCAACCTCTTTACGGCCTGCTGCCAATCCTTCGGTAAGCGCGGGCAGGTAATCAGCAATTTTGATTTTGTCGAATGGTGCCGTCTGGTGAGGGGTACTGTACGGCGACAAAAATGGATTTTGGGACATTTCAGGACGATTTGGCATCGGCTGGGCCAGCGCTGTTGTAGCAGCGACAGTCAGCAGGATACCTGTTTTTTTGATCTGTTGACGTTTAAACATATAGTTTTGACCAATGAGTTTCCTGGAAAAATACGAAATAAAGACCAACTAATCAGCGCAGCGTTGCACAGACGGTTTGATTCGGGGCTAAGCGGTTGTGTATTTACCCCGCCCCAACCCCTGCCCTGAATTGCAGGGGAGGAGCTTACTACTGGCTGACTTTCTTCAAGGATTTAGCGCAGTTCTTAATTCGAGTCGGTTCCCCTCCCCTTAGTTCAAGGGGGAGGGGTTAGGGGTGGGGTAAATTTTGCTCACAAAAAAACAGCCGACCAATCAGTCGGCTGTTTTCACCACTCCCTTCTCTTGCTCAATATCGGTAAGGGTTATTCCCGGGTCCACGGCTGTAACCGCTACCGTAACCCCGTCCGCCCGACCGTTCGTAAGGGCGCATATACGCCATAACCCGATCTCGTTGCTGAGGTCCTAAAACAGCCATCATGTCAATAAATTCCCGTTGACGAGCTTGCCGGAAAAAGTCTCGTTGGCGCGGGTCACGCGGATCAATGCCGCGTGTTTGCTGATTGAAACGATCACGAACGCGCCGAATTTCGCGCTCCTGCCGACGGGTTAGATTCAGTTCCCGATCCCACCAATCCAGGTGCCGGTCGAATTGATAATCGTCGTAGTCGTAATTGTAGTTGGGAGAACCATAGCCCGGTTGGCCATATCCAGGCTGATTATAGCCGGGTTGCGATGGGTAATTATTAGGCTGGGGCGGGTAGTTATAACGTTGGGCGAAAGCACCCGTTGAGAGCAGGGTAACCAGTGTAGCGGCAGTCAGCAGTACTTTTTTCATGGTAAGAATTGTTTTCAGGTTGTATTTGACCCTTTGAACAATTCCCCACAAAATGGTTTAATTAATTCTCCGAATAAGAATAAAAGAATTTAAAACTATCAATACTTATACGCTACCAGTTCGCCTTTATTCTGCCGATGTAAAACCTGCTCATACCGATTTCGATCAAACTCTTTTTCGTTGTTGGCAATGAAAATAGTAGCCACGGTATTGCCGATAATGTTCGTAATGGAGCGTGCTTCCGACATAAACCGATCTACGCCAAGCAGCAGCGCCAGCCCCTCAACCGGAATCACTTGAATGGCCGTCAGGGTACTGGCCAGCACGATAAAACCACTTCCGGTGACACCAGCAGCTCCCTTTGAGGTAACCATCAAAATACCAATAATGGTCAACTCCTGCCCCAGCGTCAGGTCAACGCCAAATACCTGCGCCAGAAAAATCGTTGCCATCACCAGATAAATCGTGGTACCATCGAGGTTAAACGAATAGCCCGCCGGAACGACCAGCCCCACCACTGATCGCGAACAGCCAAGCGTTTCGAGCTTTTCCATAATCTGCGGTAAGGCCGACTCCGATGAGGAGGTTCCAAGCACGATCAGTAATTCTTCCTTGATAAATTTCAGGACGGCCCACAGACTGATTTTGTAGTAACGCAGAATCAGGTTCAGTACCACAAAAACAAACAGGAACATGGTGGCGTAAACCGTTCCCATAAGTTTGGCCAATGGTAACAGTGTACTTAATCCGTATTTACCGATAGTAAAGGCCATTCCACCAAATGCGCCCAAGGGAGCCAGCACCATTACCACGCTCAGGATGTTGAAGAATACTTTTGATAATCGTTCAAACGTCTGAATTAAGGGTTTGCCATTCTCGCCCATTCGGGTCAATCCAACGCCAAACAGAATGCTGAAAACCAGCACCTGCAAAATATCCCCCTCGGCAAAGGCACTAATGGCATTACTGGGTACGATGTGCAGGAAAAACTCGGTCCAGTTCATACCCGCGCCCTGTTCGGCATATTTGCTGATATCGCCCCCTTTTACGGCTGTCGTCTGAACACCTTCGCCGGGACGGATCAGGTTGGCCAGTACAAGCCCAATTGCCAGCGCTCCGGTTGTTACTATTTCAAAATATAGCAGGGCCTTCCCTCCTACCCGACCGACTTTTTTGAGGTCGCCCATATTGCTGATTCCCAGCACAATTGTCAGGAAAATAATCGGCGCAATCACCATCTTAATCAGGCTGATAAAGAGGTCGCCGATGGGCTTGAGCTTGGCTGCCGTTTCGGGGAAGAAATAGCCAGTCAGAATACCCAGTGTGATGGCAATCAGTACGCGGACGGTGAGGTTGTTCAGGAATTTCATTGATTCAGTGAGCAGTTATCAGTGAACAGCCAACAGATCATAGAGACTGCTCTATAACCAGTCTTCCGTTTGGCAATTTCACAGCTGGCTATTGGTTGATTAATGATGACTGTTGATTATTGGCTGTTTACTGTTCACTGAAACCACCTGCTGTTTGATTTCACGGATACGATCATTGAAGTTCAAACTGGGGAAATCGACGTTCGGAACCAGTGTGGCTTCGAGATAACCCATAACCAGGTCGTCATGTGGGATACGTTTGCCGGTAGCCACGCTAATGTATTTTGAGGTAACCCAAAGCACATTTTTGAGATGGGTTTTACCATCGTCGGTCATTATGTACTCCGTCACAGTAGTGTCTTCGTTGACGTAAATTAGCCGGGAAATAATCCGCACCCATTCGCTTACCATCGCCGGCCGAACGTAGGCAATCTGGTGCTGATAAACCACCCAGCTCGTTTTCAGCTCCCTAAACAGCTGACCAGGGCTGAAATCGTAGAGCTTGGCTACCTGGTCTTCGCGGGCGTTGAAATAGTAGTCGAAATATTTAGCGTTATTAAGATGCTGTAAGGGATCGCAGTCCTGAAAGCGGATAATCACCCGCGATTCGGTTTCGGTCGGGTAGCTGCGGTTGGGGTCACGATGGAACATAGGCGGTCTTATTCTTTGACAGGATTAACAAGATTAGCAGGATTTTTAACGTATTTGAAACCTCAGTCCGGCTGTAATTCCTGTCAGAAAAGAATTTTGTCAATGTTAAACAAAATCCGGCGAATCATTTTAATCTGATGAATCCCGGTTCAGACATTTTTGCCTCAACTTTTCGTTAGTACAACAAAAACACCAATTCACCTCAATTCCTAAACACCTATGAAAGGTATGCGTTATCTATTGCCCATCGCTTTGTTATGTATCGGTCTAACCTCTTTTTCCTCAGCCGATGATCCTGATGCCGTAGTCGGCACCTGGCTCAATGGCACGAAAAAAGGGCACATTCAGATCTCCAAACAAGGAGGAACGTACTTCGGTAAACTCATTTGGATCAGTGAACCCAACGACCCGGCCACTGGCAAACCCAAAACCGACAGTCGCAATACGGACGCATCGAAACGGTCGCGCCCGCTGATGAACCTGACGTTAATGTATAATTTCAAATACGATGGTGATAATGTCTGGAGCGACGGTAAGATTTACAATCCCGAAGATGGTAAGGAGTATAATTGCAAAATGACCCTGCAAGATCACAACACACTCCTCGTAAGGGGATACGTAGGCATTTCTCTTTTGGGCAAAACTCAGACCTGGACGAGGGTCAAATAAGTCCTGTAGGCAATCTCTCAAAACTAAAAACCCGCTCAGTTACTTTGCTGAGCGGGTTTTTAGTTTTAATTAAGTGATAAAAGATTTTTCGATTCAATTTCCCAGTAGGCTTATACCTTACTTTCCGGATACATTTTTTTGTGTTGAGCTACCAGTATGGTATACTGCTCTGGTGTCAGGATCGGTTTATAGGCGTGTACTTTATCTGTCTCTACAACAATGGCGAGCGCTCGTAGTTTTTTCTGATTCATACCCGACTTTTTCAGTTGCTTTACTCCGTCGTTGTATTTCACCACAGCATCCGTAATAACCTGTTTTGCCTTGGGCACCTGCTGGTCAGTGAGCTTTAATCGCTGCTTATCCGCTTTCAGGACGGACTTCACGATCATGCCGATGGTTGCACCGTTATTTAAAAAAACGAACTTTTCATTTTCTACAGACTGCGGTTGGGTCTGCGCAAAGGTCATTCTACACAGGCTGACTAAAAGGGCTATAACTAAGAATTTGATTTTCATAGTAGTTAATTGATTCAGAAAATAGAGTTTGTCTACTTCGGATGCAATCTATAAAATTCTCTTTCCTAATGATATACTGCTTCTTATCAGAAATAGCCTAAGCGTGATTTTTTATCGATTGAATTCCCTGAAGATTTAATATCGGTAAGTCAGATGGCCTATTATCTTTCTGGCATATGGCTAATGTATTGAGTATCCGAATCAGCCGGTTAGTTGTGACCGGTTTATTACTCACGTACTGGATTATCAATGGAGCTTCCTGTATGGCGCAGTCCAACCCGACAGCTGATTCCGTTCGAGCTATTTTTAATTTTAAAAATGCTCCCTGGTACGGGCGCAGTATGCCTTTTGCTATCTATACGGGTGCAGGGAAAACGAGCGATCGGGCCGCGCAGACCATTGAAATCGGCAAAACATTCCACGTCATTGATCTGGGCATTGCGTTCGGTCGAAATTCATTCCGGCCCGATACAACCTTCTTTCTGGAAGGCCGGGTTACGATGGACGTAGCTAATTACGGCATTTTCGCCAACGAAATGGCCCTCGGCGCCGGGCGGGTTTTCGATTCGAAAGGCAGTTTAATGCTGGAATTGAGCTACAATATATTCGCCCAGATTTCTGAACATTTCGGGGTCGGGATAACCACCGGCTATTATGATTTCAGCAACGATACCTTCGACAGTTCAAAAACGTTTTACGGATTTGTATTCCGATACGGCTTGCAGCGAACGGATTCGGGCGGAATCCTAAGCCTCGGTCGCGGACGACCACCCCGGTCAGGACACGGTCACCGGCGAGCCCGCTAACCATAACTTTCATTTACCCAATTAGATAAAAAAATGCCGACCTCAATCCGGGTCGGCATTTATATAAGGATTTCTTAACCTAAACCGCTGCGGTAACAGCATAATAAAGACGCTGACAAACCTGTCCAGTTACTCAGTTTAGGATAAACGGCGAAATGAATAGGTCAGCGGTAATTCGCCATTGATTAATCTTCCTTCTATCATCCCCATTCATTACCTGAATCTTCCAATTCACGACTGGTTTCTGCCAGTTGAGTGCCCTTCATGTTCTTTTGCGGTAGGTAATCCTCCAATTTCACGGTGTCATTAGTGCTGATTCTAGTGCGTCATAAAGTTTGATCACACCAATTCTCTTAGTTAACCAAATACATTCATGAACACCAGAGGGATTATACTCACCGCAATTACTACAACGTTACTATATAGTTGTAAAACAGTAGAAGAAGCCGTTCCAACTCCGGGTGGTAATCCAGATAAAAACACCACAGGTTTCACACTAGGCTGGCAGCCTACTGACAATCTCGGCGAAGTACCCGTTGTACCTAAATTCGGGGTTACCGGCGCTGACAACCTACCGGCTTCATTTGATATAACGCAGTACTTACCACCGGTGGGTAATCAGGGGGCCTACGGAACCTGCGTTGCCTGGGCAGCCGGCTACTATACGAAAACGGCTATTGAAGGAATTGCTAAAGGGTATACAACTGCCCAACTCAGCAGCCCAGCCTACCAAATAAGCCCTCGCGATTTATTCACGTCCGTTCCCGATGAATATCCAAAAGGTAAACAATGTGATGGTATCTCACTTGGACAAGCTGTGCAGGTACTCCTGGATCGGGGAGCGGCTACGTTAAACACAGTGCCTTACACAAATCTGGGCGACTGTAACAAGGGAAGCGCATCAGCCAGTTGGGACGCCGATGCCGCTAAACACAAAATAAAAAGCTACCGACTATTGGACCCAACTATTGTTGCTATCAAACAACAGTTGGTCAACAAAGTACCGGTAATCATTGGCGCACTTCTGGCGGACAATTTCATGACCTGGAACAGCGATAATGTGCTGTCATCCAATACTACGTACGACAAAGTCGGTATGCACGCTGGTCACGAGCTGACTATTGTAGGGTATGATGATAAAAAGGGGCCGAATGGCGCAGTTAAGATTATTAACTCATGGGGAACCAGTTGGGGTAGTAAGGGCTTTATTTGGGTCGATTATAACTTCCTGCTCAACACGTTTGTAATTAAATTGGATAATGTAACTAAGGAGATATTAGTCATCAACGAAAATGTTACCAAGCCAACAGATGACCCTAAACCGAATCCAACGCCTACTACCCAGGGCGTCGATTTGGTAGCCTGGGTTGATTCAGACCAGTCTACTTACTCTGAAACGGGCTCATCCGTGGACCGGGCTGTGGGGTTCAATATTTATAATACTGGCAGCGCTGATGCAACTCCCAAAACCCCCTGGACGGCTTACTACATTTATTACAATGCCCGTGATGCTAACGATTATGGTATTCTGTTCCAGCACACTTACACGACGAAAAATCTCGGTGCCAATAAATACAACTGCGTTGATGGAACCTGCAATCTGAACATGACGATACCCGCTTATAGCAGCCTTTCCGAGACTCTTTTTGGCGACGACAGTGGGGTTAAATTCAGTTACAAAATGCCGTCGAGTTTAAACGGTTCGTATTACCTGGTGCTGATTGTTGATGGAGATGATACCTTCGATGAAGATAGCGAGGAAGATAACTTTTTCTACACTACAGATCGCCCTATCAAGTTCCGGAATGGCTACGCGGCTCGTCAGGGGTATGAGCAGGCAGGTGTGTCGTTCTCGTTCAAAAATCAATTATCGATTAAGAGCCCCGAAAAATCACGTCGTCAGTTTACGTCTGTTATCAAGCCCGGTAATCTAAATGCCTATTCACCACAGGAGATTTTCAGCTTCATCCGCAACCAAAAGAAAAGTGGTGCCTTCGCCCAAAAAGTTCAACAATATGAACGTCATCAAACAACACAATCGCTTCGTCCGGTTGCATCTAAATAAGCTGTTGGCCGTATTAATTGCGTGTGTAGGCTGGGTAGCCTGCACCGCAACGGTCAATGCGTCCAAAAACCTGTCAGCGGCCAGCATACTCGAAAAAATTCGTAAGCAGGAACCGGTGCTGATTGAAAACATGACAATCGAAGGTGACCTTGACTTTACAAGTCTGGAAACGTATCCAGAATTGGAAACTGTGCGCCGGGCCACGATCGAGTCGCCCGTGTTTTTCAAAAACTGTGTCTTTACAGGTAAAGTCCTGGGATTCAGTCAGCGTAATGGACAAACCATCCTCAGCGATTTCAGAAAGAATCTGACCTTTTTGAGTTGTAAATTTAACGGAGAAGTCAGTTTTCAGTCGGCTTCGGTGCAGGGAATCGCTTCGTTTTCCAACAGCCAGTTTAACCGCCCAGTGTCGTTCATCGGAACCCGGTTTGGGTTAGAGGCTTATTTCGATCACCTACTATTTGCCAGCGAGGTTCAGTTCCAATCAGCAACGTTCGGTAAATTAGCCAGTTTCTGGAAAACGGTTTGGGGCGGTGCTGTCAATTTTCAGGGCGCCGTATTTAATGCTGACGCTCAGTTTAATCTAAGTGATTTTAGAAGCAATCTGGATTTCTCACTTTGCACCACAAACGGCCTGCTTAACTTCAATTACGTTCAACTACCAGGCCGGAGTATTTTTGATAATTGTCGCTTCCGAAACGCGGTTGATTTTGGCAATGCTACACTGGGCGAAGTGACCTTAAAGGAAGCGATGTTTGAGTCAAAAGTGTCTTTTGCCGATACGAAAAGTAAGTCTATCTCGCTGGAAGATGCGTTTTTCCTGACCCAGAAACCAGCTCTTACCTTTGCGGCTCCCCAACCGCAGATTGATCTGAAAGGAACTCGGATGGCTGCTTCGGAAACGGTAATAGTTGAGTAGGGTTGTCGACAGGATTAACAGGATAAACATGATTTTTTCGAAGCAGATAAATCATATTTATCCTGTTAACCCTGTCGAAAGTCTTATTTCACTGAGTCTTTCGGTGCTTGCTCTTTTTTCTTTGCTTCTTCTTTAGCTCGTTTCTTGAAGAAACCGCGCAGGAGGAAATTACTCTGGGCAGCCTGTAAATCTTCATTCAGCAGCGCGGTACCTCGATTCAGGTTACGCAAGGTCGAGCGCAGGTTGTTAGCGGTTTCTGTATCAGTGAGCAATACACCTAATGGACTATTGGTATTGTTCAGCTTCTCGGACGCCCGGTGCAGGTTATCGGTTGTCTGGTTCAACGTATTTACAGCCTTGTCTGCCGACTTAGCCACCCCCTCAAACTGGCTGGCAGAACGGCTCAAACGCCGGAAAACGGTTGTATCCGTCACTAATTCATTGGCTAATGAGCCTTTGGTGTTTAGCTTAGCGGCAAACAGGTTTACTGAATTGGTAACCTTAGCGGTATTTTCAGAGGCTTTTTCCAGATTCTGCATGGCTCGTTTAAAGTTACCGGCTACAATCGAATCCGTTAGCACAGCCCCCACAGTACCCTTACCCCGGCGAAGATTACCAACCAGCTCCTTGAAATCGTTCGTTACACGCAGCAGGTTGTTATTGTTTTCCTGCAAAGTCGCCATAATCTGATCAGAACTCAGCGCTTCGGTTGTTTTCAACCGGTCGCCATCTTCTACTTCCGGATGGTTGGTAGTTCCTCCCGCTATAACAACGATCTTATTACCAATCAGTCCGTCGGAACTGATAGAAGCGCTGGCATCTTTACGGATGTATTGTTTCGAGCTTTCCTCGATATTCATGTCTACTTCTACCTGCGCATTGCTGTAGAAACTGATCCGTTTAACGGTGCCGATTTTAACGCCTGAAAACCAGACGTTATTTCCGGCTTTTAGCCCGCCAACATCTTTAAAGAGCGCAATCACGCGTATTGTACTGGTAAATCGCTTTTGCTGGCCACCCAGCACAAAAACGCCAGCCACAAATATTAATAGACCGGCCAGCACAAAAATGCCAACGATCACAGAACGGTTTGTCGATTCGGTACTCATGGTAGTGAAAAGTCGACTGTTTAGTCTACAAACTTGTAATTATAAAATTGCTGGATACGCTCATCCGGGTCAGCGAACACTTCCTCAAACGTCCCGACTCGCTCAAATCGGCCATCTAATAGCATAGCTACCCGATCGCCAGTCGATTTGGCACATGTCAGATCATGGGTAATAATAATCGAACTCGCACCCGTGCGTTCCTGCACTTCATTAATCAGATTATTAATTTCGATACTCGTAATCGGGTCAAGACCAGCCGTGGGTTCGTCGTAAAGCATGATTTCCGGTTTCAGAATCAGCGTACGGGCAACACCGATACGCTTCCGCTGTCCACCCGACAATTCCGCCGGCATCTGGTTGATTGTCTGCGACAAACCGACGTCATCCAGCGCTTTTTCGACAGCCTTATTTATGTCAGCTCGGCTCAGATTACGTACATTTCGCACGAGCGGAAACTCTAAATTTTCGCGAATACTCATACTATCGTACAGCGCGCTGCTCTGAAACGAAAAACCAACCTTTTGTCGAAGTGCATCTAATTCCTTTCCCCGCAGTTTTTCGACATCTTCGCCCAGTACCATTACCCGGCCAGCATCAGGCTTGAGCAGGCCAACGATAATTTTGATCAGCACTGATTTTCCTGTACCGGACCGACCCAGAACAACAACGTTCTCACCCCGATTTACTTCCAAATCGACCCCACGCAGAACGTGCAAATCGCCAAATGATTTGCGTAATCCTTTGATAGAAATGACCGGTTCAGTCGTTTTTGCCATTTAAATTGAGTTGTATAGTTGTACGGTTATAAAGTTGTATAGTTATAAAGTCGCATCGTGATGGGGTCATTAACTATACAACTTTATAACCTTGTAACTCTATAACTCTCAGTCAGCTTCCCCGAATTGCGCTGACAATTTGCAGGGAGAGTAATTCTTCAATAAATACTAAAAACATGGCTGTCACCACGGAGGAATTAGCCGCCTTGCCGACGCCTTCAGTACCCTTCGATGAGTGATAACCTTTATAGCAACCGACCATACCAATCGTGAAGCCGAACACAATGGATTTTAGCACCGACGAAAAAATATCGAGATACGTGATGGCGCCGAAAACTTCCTGGATATAAGAGGCAAAACTGGTCTGCTCGTTTACACTAACGTTGATGAACGCCCCAATGAGAGCTACAAAAATCGTGTACATCGTCAATAGAGGAATGGTTATCGATGTAGCAATAACCCGACTGACAACCAGAAATTTAAAAGGATCGGTACCTGATACCTCCATGGCGTCGATTTGCTCCGTTACGTTCATGGAGCCAATTTCCGCACCAATACTCGACCCGACTTTACCGGCAGCAATTAGCGCCGTAACGAGTGGTCCCAGTGCCCGCACAATGGCAATGGCAATCAGCGAAGGCAGCCACGAGGTAGCGCCAAACTCTGACAGCGACGGGCGCGACTGATTGGTAAAGACAATACCGGTGATGAATCCGGTAGTCGAAATAAGCAGCAGCGACTGGAAGCCAACTTCGTAACACTGCTTAACAATTTCTTTAAATTCGTAAGGGGGCAGAAAAGCTTCCCGAAAGAAACGACCGACAAAAGAGGCTACGTCGGCCAGACCCAGGAAAAACTGATCTAGCCGGCGAGTGGTAACGGATCGACCGGACACAGAATTTGTGGAGTTGGTGGTAGTTGGCTGCATTCAAACGCTGGCGTCGGACTTAATAAATACGACCGAGCCCTGTACCCTACATAACTGATTTAGTCAATTAGGGTTTAACCAGACCACAAATCAACTGTTTTTATATGAGTATAGCGCCATAATAACACGCAGATGACGCAGATTAGGCCCATTTTCGCGAAAAATAATCTGCGCCAATGGCCTTAATCTGCGTCATCCGCGTGCTATACACACGGCATAGGCCATACGTCTATAACTGAGCGGTTAACCCAATCGGGCAATTTCCAGGGCGGGCCACCACCGAAAGGCCGTTTGCTCAGTTTGTGCAGGCCACAAAAATGAAGAGTAATCTTTAGGGCGCGACATAACTTCTTTGTAGAGTAACACCCGGTAGAGGTAATACCGGGTTTCGCGCGGGAGTTGCATCCGGTAATAGTCCCGATGGTCATTACGTCTTAGCTGCGTTTTCATCAAACCAGGGCCAGCGTTGTAAGCAGCCGCTACCAGTGACCACGAGCCTAACTGGTCGTATAACCGACGAATATAGCGACAGGCGGCTTCAGTAGCTTTTTGGGCATTGAACCGCTCGTCGACGCGTTTCCCTACTTTCAGGCCCAATTCGCGCGCGGTACCCGGCATCAATTGCCAGTAACCAGCTGCGCCCGCCCGTGACACCGCTCTCGGACGTAGCCCGCTTTCGGCCAGGGGAACATAGCGAAAATCGTCGGGAATGTCGTATTTTTCGAGAATAGGGTTAATCGTCGGGAAGAAGGCATCGGCCCGCTGGCGAAGGTTACCCAGATCTTCAGCATGTGTGCGAAATAGGGTAAAGACGTGTTTCCAACGATCAACAACATCAGTCTGGTCGAGAGGAAGGCATTCGCCACAAAAATCGACATCGAGCAGCGGTAGTTCAGGCTTATTCAAGGCCAGTGGCTTAACCGCAGTTGTCGCATCGGAATGTATGACGGCGCTGACTTTCGATGGGTTGAGATTGGGAACGGGGATGGCACCGGCATTAGGAGCAATGATTTTGGCGGCAACCGTGACGGCCGGACGAACAAAGGCCATCAGTACTGATAATCCAACACGCTTTAACAAAACTAATCTTCTGGATGGTAATGAATTATATAACGACGGAGAGTGGTTAATAGTGCTCTTTCCCGAATTCCGATCAAATCGTACTACTATTTCTGGCGAAAGTCCGATTCGACTCCAACAGGTGGACGGTCAAAAATGCCTAACTTTCGGCCAACGTTCTGCTAGTTTGGGCGTTTTGAGTGCTTATGATTGAGATTGGACGCATAAATACCCTGACAGCCCTGCGCGAAACCAGCGTTGGTTTTTTTCTCGGCGACCTGTCGGATCGCAAAACGCAGGACTTCAATAACGACATCCTCTTACCCATCAAATACATACCTGATGGCCTGGATGTTGACGATGATATTGATGTTTTTGTCTATACTGACTCTGAAGACCGGCCTATTGCAACCACGCTGACGCCCGCTATTCAGCGTGATGAGTTTGCCGCTTTGCAGGTGGTATCCGTTACCAATGCTGGAGCATTTCTGGACTGGGGGCTGGAGAAAGATCTGCTCGTACCGCATCGCGAGCAGTCTCGCCCCATGAACGTAGGCCAGTGGTATGTCGTATTTATGTACCTGGACGAGCGCACAAACCGGCTGGTGGCATCCAGCAAGATAAACCGCTTCCTGGACCCCGATGTGCGCGATTTATATGTAGGCGAAGAAGTACAATTATTGGCTTACGAAACCACCGACCTCGGCGTAAATGTCATCATTAACAATCGCTATAAAGGTCTAATTTACGCTAACGAAATTTTCCGTACCGTCCGCCCCGGCGATCCACTCATTGGCTACATCAAAACCATCCGTGATGATAATCTTGTAGATGTAAGTCTGCAAAAAGCTGGCTTTGACAACGTAGAGCCCAACGCTCAGCGGATTCTGGCCACGCTCAAAGCCGAAAACGGGTTTCTTCCCTTAACCGACAACAGCCCCCCCGAAGAAATCTACAAAGCACTGGAAATGAGCAAGAAGACATTCAAAAAAGCCGTTGGAACACTATACCGGGAGCGGAAGATTGTGATTGAGGAGAAAGGGATACGGTTAGTGTGACAATCTGGCGTTTGGCCTTTGTATTGAGTAATCAGGTTTTACCCCACGGCCGCGGCCGTGGGGTTTTAAACATAAATCTTGCATGAACAAAGACAGTGTAAAGGCGGGCGATCGGGCCGATTTATCGGAATTGATTAATCTGTTCGACGTTGAGAAAATGGCGGAACAGACAATGTCGAAAATGGCCTATGAATACGTCGCTAGTGGAGCCGCCGATGAATGGACACTTCGATGGAACCGGGAAGCACTGGATGCAATCAAGCTTAATCCGACTGTACTTACTGATGTTTGCCAACTCGATACACGCGTTACGCTGTTCGGTCAAGAACTGGATTATCCCATTCTTATCGCACCGACTGCCTATCATAAACTGATGCACCCCGAGGGAGAACTGGCTACGGCTCGTGGCGCTGGGGCGGCTTCGGCTGTTTATGTGGTTAGTTCGTTTACAACAACTCCGCTCAGTGAAATAGCGCAGGTGGCTACGCAACCGCTCTGGTTTCAGCTTTACGTTCGGGATGACCGTGAATTCACCAAAGACATTGTTCAGGAAGCTGAAACACACGGCTGTCACGCCCTGTGCGTTACCGTCGATACCGTTGTAACGGGTGTTCGCAATCGGCAACAACGAGCCAATTTTACCATCCCTGATGATGTACGCACCCCACACATGCCAGGCGCGCTACTCGAACAGAAACCCCTCACCTGGAAAGACATTGAGTGGCTACAATCGTTTGCAAAAACGCCTGTACTGCTGAAAGGAATCTTAAATCCTGACGACGCCGAAAAAGCGGTTCAGTCGGGTGTATCGGGTGTAATTGTCTCCAACCACGGCGGCCGAAATTTAGATACGGTTCCTGCTACTATTGAAGCCCTACCCCGCATTGCCGAAACGGTAGACCGGCGAATTCCCGTGTTGATGGATGGCGGTATACGACGGGGCACCGATGTTTTAAAAGCCATTGCGTTGGGAGCAAATGCCGTCTTGGTGGGGAAACCCGTTTGTTTTGGGTTAGCCTGTGCCGGATCAGCAGGTGTAACAAACGTGATGAATATCCTCCGAAATGAACTCGAACTAGCAATGGCCCTGACGGGTAAAGCCACCCTTGCCAGCATCGATCAATCGGTCATCTGGAAGTAGCTTCGCCCACACACATAACGATTTTTCTATGAAACCTACTGTAACCCTTGAATACTGCCCCAAATGCGGCTGGCTGCTGCGGTCGGCCTGGATGGCGCAGGAACTGCTTACTACATTCACCGACGATGTTTACGGCGTACTGCTACAGCCCTCTGAATTCAGCGGCCGGTTTTCGGTTCGGATTAATGAACAGGTTATCTTCGACCGTAAAGTGGAAGGCCGTTTCCCGGATATTAAAGAACTGAAACAACTCGTGCGCGACGTGGTCAATCCCGAAAAAGATCTCGGCCACTCCGACCGAAAATAATAAGCCAACTGGTAGATTGACAAAACCGAAGACTTTGTTCGATAAAACTGATCGCTGATTATTGCTTACTGTTAACTAAAAATGCCTTTACGTTCCCGAGAATGGTTTGGCCGCACCGGTAAAGACGGCTTTATTTACCGCGCCTGGATGAAAAATCAGGGGTTTCCGCATCATGAGTTTGAGGGAAAGCCCGTTATCGGCATCTGCAATACCTGGTCGGAGCTAACGCCTTGCAACGCCCACTTCCGCGAACTGGCTGAAGCCATTAAGCGGGGAGTATGGGAAGCCGGTGGATTTCCGCTCGAATTTCCAGTTATGTCGCTGGGCGAGTGCCAGATTAAACCAACCGCCATGCTGTTTCGCAACCTGGCCAGCATGGACGTGGAGGAAAGCATTCGCGGTAATTCGATTGATGCGGTTATCCTAATGTGCGGCTGCGACAAAACCACGCCTTCATTAGTGATGGGTGCGTGCAGCGTCGATATTCCCACGATGGTCGTGTCTGGCGGACCAATGTTGGCCGGACGGTTTCAGGGCCGCAAAATCGGCACAAGCGACCTCTGGCGGTTTGCCGAAGCGTATAAAATCGGTGAGATGAGCCAGGCTGAATTTGTAGCAGCCGAAGCTAGCATGGCCCGTAGTCAGGGCCACTGTGCTGTAATGGGTACGGCTTCGACGATGGCAGCTATGGTCGAATCTTTAGGATTAGCCCTGCCTGATAATGCGACCATTCCAGCGGCCGATTCGCGTCGGAAAGTGTTGGCTCACCTAACGGGTATGCGGGCGGTTGAGTTAGCTAAGGCGGGGACTACGCCATCACAGATTCTGACTCGGGAAGCTTTCGAGAACGCGATCATGATTAATGCCGCGCTCGGCGGTTCGACCAATTTTATTCTGCACCTAACAGCCATCGCTGGACGCGTTGGGGTGGATTTATCGCTCGATGATTTCGATCGGTTATCGGCTAAAATCCCGCTGCTGACTAATTTACAGCCTTCCGGCGAGCATTTCGTGGAGGATTTATTTTATGCCGGTGGCTTACCCGCCGTGATTCGTGAACTGCGTCAATATCTGCACAATGACGTGATAACCGTTAATGGGCGAACGATTGGCGAAAACTGCGTTGATGCCCAGTGCTACGACCCCGCCGTTATTGCGTCGGTCGAGCAGCCGTTCAAGCCAGAGTCGGGCATTGCGGTGTTGCGAGGCAATTTGTGTTTAAACGGAGCCGTAATAAAACCCTCGGCTGCCTCGCCCGAATTGATGCAGCACACGGGTCGAGCGGTCGTGTTCGAGAATATCGACGATTACAAAGCCCGCATCGATGACCCGGAGCTGGACGTTGATCCAAGCAGCGTGCTCGTCCTGAAAAACGTCGGTCCGAAAGGCTATCCGGGCATGCCCGAAGTGGGAAATATGACACTCCCCGCAAAAATTCTGGCGATGGGCGTTCACGACATGGTACGCATCTCAGATGGGCGAATGAGCGGTACGGGATTTGGGACGGTTGTATTGCACGTGTCGCCCGAATCGGCGGTGGGTGGTAATCTGGCGTTGGTCCAAAACGGCGACCTGATTACGCTGGATGTACATAACCGGAGTCTGCATCTGCACGTATCCGACGAAGAACTAGCCGCCCGACTGGTTCATTTCAAACCCGTCGATCTAGGTTACGACCGGGGTTATGTAAATCTCTACATCCGCCACGTCACCCAGGCTCACGAAGGTGCCGATTTCGATTTCCTGCGGGGCGCGTCCGGTAGTGTGGTTAAGCGGGATTCGCATTAATGCGTTCGTAATTCCAGGGTTTGTTGCGAGTTTACTTTTGTCATGCTGACGAAGGAAGCATCTCAACGTTTCATAACGTATAAGTTAGGAATCTTTAAGATGCTTCCTTCGTCAGCATGACAAAAGTAAACTCGCATTGATGCTTATTCTAAAAGTTTAAACTAAACAGCGTCTATAATTTACAGTCCCAACTGCAACTTCCCACTGCCATTAATGATCAGCCGCCCACCGGTTGTATACGTGACTCCTTTGGCCGAACCAATTAGACTAGTACCAATGGTCACCGCATGGCGTATTGTAGCCAGATCAGCCACACCAGGAACCCGCCCGCACGACCAGATACTCGACGTATGCCAACTCCCATTCTGAACCGTTTGACAGGTGCTGGGTGTATAGATGATTTTGTAGAGCGATCCTGTACTTAAGCTCACGTAATAAAGATTACCATCAGGGCCTAGCGTTAAACCTGCACTTAGGTTCGGTAAACCCGTAGAAAAGGAAGACCGGACAGCCGTTGAACCTGATAAATCCAGCACGTTGATCCAGTTATTACAGTAATCCTGAAAGAAGTACTTGCCCGTAAACGAAGAGGGGTAATTCGTGGTAGTCGAATTGAAGAAAGTCCCGCCGGTAATAGCGCAGCCAACGCCGTCGCCACTGCCATGCTCGTACATATAAACCGGGTTCGTAAAGGCGGTGTTAGTACTCATTCCTTCGGCGGTTGGCCAACCAAAGTTCTTACCGCCAGTGGTGGCATCGTTGATTTCTTCCCAGGTGTTTTGCCCGACATCGTTGATAAATAATCGACCTGTTCCCGGCTGGAAAGTCAGCGTGTAAGGATTACGCAGCCCATACGCCCATATTCGACGTTTGGACTCGGAGCCGGTCGTAAATGGATTACCCGCTGGCACACTGCCATCTGGATTGATGCGTAACACTTTACCTAAATAATTATCCAGATTCTGCGCATTGTTACCGTTTGCATTCTCTCCTACGCCCACGTAAAGTTTATTATCGGGACCAAAAACAATGCAGCCGCCGTTGTGATTTGTAGCACCACTAAGTGCGTTTAACTCCAGGATAACGGTTTCGCTACCCGCCAGAACAACATCGCCGTCAGCCTTAAATCGGCTAATTCGGTTATGCACCGTAACCGTTCCGCTAGTTGGTACCGTGTAATACAGATAGACATACTGATTGGTGACAAAATCGGGATCGAAGGCAACCCCTAATAAGCCGCGTTCGCCGTTTGAGTCGACTGTAAGCTGAATAAAGGGCGTTGCCAGCAGACTACCGTTTTTGATAACGCGTAATCGGCCATTTTGCTGGGCTACAAATATTCGTCCATCGGGCGCAAACGTAACGACGGTTGGATTGGGCATCCCAGATGCAACTGCCACCTGCGTGAAATTAGCGGGGAATGTTTGGGCAAAACCCACCTGACGGAAAGCAATCAATAAAATGATTACCCAAAGACCAAGTTGGCAACTTGTGTATAGTATCCGGCAATACACGCATGCAAATTGGTAGGCTGATGAAAGGAAGTAGAATCGTTTTTTCATAGAAGTCCGATTGAGTAGTCATAAAACGAAAACAGAAAACTAATTCCAGAATGAAATATAATCTTATTAGTTATCGGATACAATTTACTTGATACGCTACAAAAACAAGCAGTTCCATGAATTTTTGATTCAGTGGTCTCTTATGCCAGTTGGTTTTATATAAACCCCACCCTAAGCCCCTCCCTACGGGGGAGAGATTTAGGGTGGGGTTCTATTTGCCAGCACATAACAAAAAGAAAGCTGGGTAATGAGTAAAGCGGCCTATTCTAACTTTTTTAGTAGTATGCGCCCGAACGTTTGGCTCTTTCCATTCATATCAATTTTTATTGCAGCATGACAGATTTCGCCCAACAGACCGTCATCATTACGGGTGCCGGACAAGGCATTGGTTTCGCTATCGCGAAAGCGCTGGCCCATCAGGGAGCCAATGTGTTACTCAACGATTATGATGAAACGCTGGCCCACGAAGCCGCTAACACTATCTGTCAGGCTGTTGACGGGAACAGTTCGGGCACTTGCGAGGCTTATCCCGGCGACGCTTCCGATGTGTCATTTATTGAGAGTATGGTCGATAGAGCCGTAACCCGTTTTGGTTCGGTGGATATCGCTATTGCCAACGCTGGAATTACGATCTTCGGGGATATTTTCACGACGACACCAGACGCTTTTCAGACCATTGTTAACCTGAATTTGCGGGGAAGTTTTTTTCTGGCGCAGACTGCCGCCCGACAGATGCGGGAGCAAGGACGGGGAGGGAGTGTCCTGTTTATGTCGTCAGTGGTAGGGCACCAGGCTCATCCGGGTTTACCCGTTTATAGTATGACCAAAGCCGGTCTGGAAATGCTGGCGAAGCAACTGGTTATCGATTTTTCGCCCCTTGGCATTACGGTTAATGCCATTGCACCCGGCGCTACACTCACGGAACGCACGCTGGATGATCCGACATACATACCTATCTGGTCGCGGATCACCCCAATGGGCAGACCGGCTACGGTAGACGATATTACCAATGCAGCCCTGTTTCTGGTGGCCCCAGCATCCCGACATATTACTGGTCAGAGTCTGGTAGTGGATGGTGGCTGGACAAGCATAAGCCCTCCACCTGTTTAATGATCAAAGTTGAATGATAGAATGGCTGAATAAAGTTTGCACTAGCTAACCATATATTTCCTTATTCTATCATTCACGCATTCCGTTTTCTCAGTGATGTCGGTTATTAGTAACCGACATCACTGAGAAAACCCTTTATTCTTTAGCTTTTAGCTTTCTGCACTTTCCCCAGCGTAATGAGTACCACGCCCACCACCGCGACGATAGCGCCGAGGAATGATTGACTTGAGAAAACTTCACCGGCAAACGTAGCACCCAGCAACATTGCTACGACGGGGTTAACAAAGGCATAGGTCGCCAGCAGTTGAGGCTGAGCATGGCGCGCTAGCCAGGAATAGGACGAAAAGCCAATAATGCTGCCGAAGATAACCAGATAAATCATCGAACCGATGGCTTTTCCGGGTGCGTCGAAAATGCTCAAGAGCGTAACCGGTTCGACCAGCAGGCTAATCGGCAGTAATACCAAGCCACCCACGATCATCTGGATGCCGCTCGAAATGGTACCCGAAGGTAGCGAAAGCCGTGGAGTAAGCAGCGTGCCAATCGCCCAGGCAAAGTTACCGAAGGCAACCAGACTGGCACCAATCAGCTTAGCATCCATTCCGCCGGTTCCCTGTAATCTATCTGGCTTGACAAGTAAAAAAATGCCAATTAGACCAACAACCAGACCAGCCAGCGCCAGATTACTAGGCCGCTGACGACCAAACGAAACCCAATTGAGGGTAAGCAGAAAAACCGGCAACAGACCACCTAGCAGGGCCGCCATACCGCTCGGAATATACTGGATACCCATTGACAGACAGCCGTTTGAGATCGTCAGTAACAGAATGCCGATAATGCCCGAAGACCGCCATTCGGCCCACGTTGGCCGGGGTGTTCCGGTTAATCGGGCATAACCGTATAGAATCGTACCAGCAATCAGATACCGAACGGAGACCATGTACAGCGGAGGCATCCGTTCAGTCATGAAATGAATAAACAGGTAAGTCGATCCCCACAGGATATAGACCGAAATTAAATTTCCCCAGAGTGCAACGCGACCGGGGGTATTATCAACGGGAGTGGTAATGGCTTGCATACGACAGCAGAACTAATGCAGGTGCAACACCAAAAAAGCTTTTTTCTCTCCGTTAAACCTTTTTTCTTCCTATTTTCTACAATTGATTATGATTTTTCTAAGCAGAATATTATTTGGTTAATACGAGACTTGTGTATTATTGGCTTCCAACTGCTTAATCTGCGGAGCATACGAACTTTTCATTGCTTCCCGACCAAACATCGGATTACTACCTAGATAGACTTTTTTCAGGTTTTTTACGGACGTCAATACGGTAGGAAATTCCTGTAGATTATTGTTGTTCAGATCAAGCTCTTCGAGTGCGGGCAACGAACCTAGTACAGCTGGAGCCACCGAAAACCAGTTATACCCCAAATCAAGTATGCGCAGATACTGTAACTTCTGAAATTCAGCAGGCAGTTGACTCAATCGGTTGTGGTGGACATATAGTACCTGCAACCGACGCAATTTTGCCATCGATGCGGGCAGTTCTTTCAGATCGTTATGCGCAAGAGCCAGTTGTTCCAACCGTTTCATGCGGCCGAGTTGGCGCGGTAATACGGTCAGTTTGTTATAATACAAATCCAGCACTTTTAACCGCTTCAGCCGACTTACCGTTTTGGGTAATTGTGTCAGTCCGGCGTTGTAAAGGTTGAGATCCGTCAGCTTACGCAGGCGACGTAATGTTTTCACGTCCATGCCTTTCAGCTTATTGTTCCCCATCCACAAGCTTTCGAGTCGGCGGTTCTGGCTAACCGACGCAGGAATCTGCGTTAGCCGAGTTCCCTGCAAATTCAGCGAGAGCAAATGTTTATTGCGGGTAATGAATACACTGTCATCCGGAATGGCGTTGTAGAGCAGGCTCAATTTTTTAAGCGTCGGAATATCACCGGTTAAGCGGGCGGGTAACTCATTGAGCTTGTTTTTCGATAAGTCAAGCTCCTCTAGAAATGGGAACTGGTAAACGATTTCCGGCACGGTAGTTAAATCCAACTGATTGAAGGCCAGCATTTTCACCGTGTCGGGTCGGGTAGTTTGCTTAGCAGCTTCAATCGTGCTGATGATGCCCGGCCCACGCCGAACGGTGCGTTTTTGAGGAACGTTGCCTAACTGGCTCATGCTCGTCCACGCAAAGCCCGATTTCGTTTTGATCGGAAACGGATGCTGTTCGTACCATTCGGTCAGGATCTTGAGCACCTGAACTTCCTGTTCAGCGGTTAATTCTTTACCGGACGATACCTCGCAAAGAACCCGTTCATAAGTACCGTCAGGCCGGATAAATTCCCGCGTCTGCACCACAATACCCAGAGTTGGCAGCCGACGTTTATTCTTTTCAATAAAGGTGAAAAACAGCTGAATACGGGCGTTAAGGGTATCTGTAAACTGTTTGCCCTGCCGCGCGAAAACGCCCTGCTGGCCAATCGCCCGTGCAAAGGCAGGCGGATATTTCTTCTCCAGCTCCGACAGCGCCAGATTCAAGCGAGTCGTATCACGCAACAGAATTACGCGGTCTTGGGCCAAAACCGATACTGTTACCAACCCAAAATATAGAAGTAGCAGGTGCTTTATCATTGCAAACGTATTTTTTAGGTAAATAACGATATTTATAGTTAAACGACATAAAAAAAGAACCGGAGTATATCGAATTTGAAGATTCAGCCAATTCCCATTAATTGATAGGATGAAAAGAACAGGCTAATTCCACAAAGCTCGATAAGCTCCGGTTCAACTTTCTTAATTCTTGCTGCCACCACCTGCCGAAGCGGGCTGAGGTTGTTTTTCGCCCTTCTCTGCCAGTTTCTTAGCCGCTTTGGCGAAATCACCTGCTTTGATCGTTACCAGTTTGGCTGGATCAATGTGCTTCTTCATGGCAGCATTGATCTGCTCGGGCGTTAGGGCTTCCAGCTTTTTGTCTAGGTCAGCCTCGAACGCCATGCTGCGATTCACATACAGGTTGTTGTTCAGCATGTACGCCAGCGAGGGGTCCTGTGCACGGGTTACCTGACGTTCTTGTATAAATCCTTTTTTAGCTTCTTTCACCTCATCAGCGCTGAAACCCTGTGTCCGTATCTTTTCCAGTTCTTCGCGGAATGCCTTTTCGAGTTTTTCGGCGTTTTCAGGATTGTACATAGCATAAGTCAGGAAGGTGCCGAATTTATCCAGCGAACTGGCATTCAGCTGAGAACCAACGCCATAGCTAATGCCCTCCTTCTGCCGGATGCGAGCCATCAGCCGGGAGCTAAGCGCCCCACCACCAAGCATGTAATTACCCAGCATCAGCGCTGCATACTCAGGATCATCGTCGCGGAGGGGTAAGGTAAAGCCAGCCAGCATCATGGCATTGGCTTTGTCAGGGGTTTCCAGCGCCTGCGTTTCCGATTTCACCGGTTTTACCACACTAGCGATGCGGGTAAAGGGCTTTTTCGCTTGCCACACCCCTATTTCATCCATAATCGTTTTACGCACCGGCGTTTCATCAAAGTCACCAACAATGGCCATTGTTGCGTTCTGCGTACCATAGAAATCGCGGTGGAATTCTTTTAACTGGTCGACGGTAAGGGCTTTCAGGGCTGCAATCTGCTCATCGAAAGTTTGCACATAACGCACATCTTCTTTCGGGTACGGATTGATGCTGCGACTAAACGCGATGCTAGCCTGAGCGTTAGGTTCCGAACGTTGCGCTTCAATCTGGGCAATCCGCTCCTGACGCAGTTTATCCAGTTCACCCGCATCGAAAACGGGATTTTTCAGGATATCGCCTACTAACCGGATAACAGCGGGCAAGTTCGCTTTGTCGGTTTTGATCGACACATTCGCCTGATTCGCCCCACCCGATACGGTTACCTGTGCTTTCAGTTTATCGAGTTCATCCCGAATTTGCTGACGAGTGCGGTTCGTGGTGCCTTTGTCGAGCATGGCAGCCGTCATACTGCTGATTACGCCTTTGTTCATCAGGCTTTTTTCATCGCCATACCGAAGCGTCAGCCGGGCGTTTACCTCGTTACCCTTAGTCGACTTAGGCAGTAACGCCAGCTCGATAGTATTGGGCAATTCGATCCGTTTGGTACGTCCGTCGATGTTAGCAGGAGATGCATCAAAGGCTTCACCCTGCGCTACCACAGCCCGGCCCTTGTAGCCTTCTACCATAGCCGCTACATCCGGCGAGTCGGGCACCTCAGTACGGTCGGGGGTAGCATCTGGAATGAAGAGGCCAACGGTCCGGTTCGACGGTTTGAAGTAATATTTAGCTACACGGGCTACATCGGCAGGAGTTACTTTTTCAAGCCGGTCGCGGTACAGGAATCCCAGTCGCCAGTCGCCGGAAGCGATGAATTCACTCAGCGCCACCCCAACGTTTTCGGTATTTCGGAATTCGAGTTCAACGTCTTTCAGTAGTTTGGCTTTGGCCCGGTCTACTTCGGTTGCGGTTGGGGCATCGATAGAAACCGAATCCAGTGTATTAAGCAGGGCTGTTTTAGCCTCATCCAGCGATTTTTCTTTGAGCAGTTCAGCCGCAAAATAAACGATTCCAGGCTCTTTAAGTGCAAACGTGTAGCCATACTCGCGCGAAGCTTTCTGGGTTTCCACCATTTTTTTGTAGAGCCGACCGGCTGGTTTGCTGGTCAGCAATTCGACCAGCACATCCATAGACGGATAATCGACGTGCGAGCCAGGCATGATGTGATAAGCAGCCGCTACCACTTTGGTATCACCCACGCGTTGAAGCGATACGTTGCGTTCGCCATCCTGCACGGGCTCAATGGTATGCGATGTGACCAGAGCACGTGTGGGCTTTGGAATTGCCCCAAAATACTGGTTAACCAATGCTAGGGTTTTAGCTTCGTCGATCTTACCAGCAACTACCAGTACGGCGTTATCGGGCTGGTAGAATTTTTTGTAGAAACCCTGCAAATTATCAATCGGCACCTTCTCAATATCAGACCGGTTACCGATGGTCGATTTACCATAATTATGCCAGAGATAAGCCGCCGAAATGACGCGTTGTCTCAGGATGCGTTCCGGAGAATTTTCCCCAATCTCGAACTCATTTCGCACCACCGAAAATTCAGAAGAGAGGTCTTCTTTCTTGATGAACGAGTTAATCATCCGGTCGGCTTCCATATCGAGCGCCCATTTCAGGTTCTCGTCGCTGGCCGCAAACGTCTCGAAATAGTTGGTCCGGTCGAGCCAGGTGGTTCCGTTGAAATCCGCACCGTGATCTGACAATTCCTTCGCTACGTTGTTGTGCTTAGTCGATCCCTTAAATACCATATGCTCAAGCAGGTGGGCCATCCCTGCTTCACCTAATCCCTCGTGACGAGAACCTACCAGGTAGGTAATGTTGACGGTCATGGTGGGTTTTGAAGGGTCAGGGAAGAGCAGGACTTTCAGACCATTTTTCAGGTTGTATTCGGTGATACCTTCCACCGACGAGCCCTTAGTAACGCCCGCTGGCAGGGCTGTGGCGGCCCCTTTATCCTGGGCGAAGGAAAATGTTAGACTACCAGCCAGTAAAGCTACGGTCAGGGCGCCGGTGCCTAAACGAGCTAGCCGAATCCCTTTTCTAATTTTTGTCATAAAAGTATGATTGATCGTATACTAGTATAAAATGCCCATATAATTACGACGAAACTACTTATGAACCAAAAGATTCTACGGTTATAGGTATAAAAAAAGGATAAGCGGTAGCCCTTTGTCGTACCTACCCTTCGAGCCAATACCGGAACGAGCTCGCTTTTTCTTTGCTGACGATCAGTTCCAGCTCGTCGTTTGGGCTTTTGAAATGGACTGATAATTTGCCACTGTCAGCATGGCGGTAACCCGCAACAGCTTCGAGTTGAATCAGGTATTGCCGGTTAGCCCGGAAGAAGCAATCTGGATCAACAAGTTCTTCCAACTCATCGAGGGTTCGGTAATCGGTAATGAGCTTTTTCCCTTCGGTGGTATGCAGATAAATCAGTTCGTGCCTTAAAAAGTAAGCCACCTGATTTTGTGGTACCGAAATGATTTGTCGAAGGTAATGTCCCGTGAACCGACGTTTATAGATTGGCGCTGGCGACTGTTCGGTTAACTGATGGAGAAAATGTCGGAATTGCTCGCCAAAACCTGTTGTCCCATTCAGCACCCAGCGATGGTATTTGGCCAGGGCAGCCTTTAGCTCATCAGGATCAATGGGTTTGAGCAGGTAATCCAGACTATTTAACTTAAAAGCTCGAATGGCGTATTCATCGTAAGCAGTCGTGAAAATAACCAGCGTGTTTAAGTCTACCTGCCGAAACGCTTCAAAACTCACGCCATCGGCAAGCTGAATATCGGCAATGACCAGATCAGGCGGCTGATGGGTGGCAAAGTATTCGCAAATGGCCTGCACACTCGCCAGCGGTCCAATAATAGTGGCTCCCGACTCCAACTGCCGAACCAGTTTCTGAAGCCGACGGGCAATAAGCGGTTCGTCTTCGATAAGGAGGATGGTCATGATAGAACGCAGATTTTTATGATCAGTATGGTTCATTACGATTTTTAATCACTGCTGATCATAAAAATCATAAGAATCTGCGTTCCATTTAGACAGAAAGCAGTGGCACTCGGACCCGAAAAGTAGCGGCATCTTCCTCAACCAGAACCGGTTGTGAACAAAGATAACTATATAAGAGCTTCAGGTTTTCCAGCCCTTGCCGATTCGACGTTTCTACCTGCCGTTTTCGCTGAATTGGGTTCGAGACGTTTAAATAACCATCGCTGGCACTGATGACTACGATCAGCGGCTGAGCTTCGCTAATCGTGTTGTGCTTGATTGCGTTTTCAATCAGAATCTGAAGCGTAACCGGCACAATCTGCTGGTCGAGTGCTTCATCGTCAATAGTGTACTTAACCATGAATTGACCATCGAAACGGATTTTCAGCAGCGAAACGTAGTTTTTAATAAAAGCCAATTCGGTTTCGAGAGGCACCTGCGCTTTGTCTTTATGCTGCAAAACGTACCGAAATACCTTCGATAATTGTTGCAGAAACTGACGGGCGAGCGCCGGGTTATCGTCTATCAGACTATCCAGCGACGATAAGCTGTTGAACAGAAAATGAGGGCTTATCTGGTTTTTCAGACTATCTAGCTGCACCTGTACTTTTTCCTTCTCCAACTGCGCCGTCCGAACCGCGTTTTCCTGCCAGCGCTTTAATAAATGACTGGCTATAAAACCCAGGCTAATCACCGAATTGACCATAAAGATCAGGGCCGAGATGATAATAATCGTGAATTTATTAATCTGAGGCTGTATTTCGATGATCAGGTAATTGACCACGAAATAGCCAACTAAGAAGATAATGGTTTTGACAATCGTCCAGCCGCCCAGCAGTTGCACAACGATACGCCAGCGCACAGCCTTTTCAAACGGCAATCGCCGATTCAGCCATTCGTTGAAGTTGTAATGGAAGACCCAGATTATATTAAAAACAATAAATGAGCCGGCAAATAGCTCGGCCTGAAGCTGCCAGCTGATGCTTGGAATAAGCCACTGGCGAGCAATGATACCTGCTAAGGCAACCCATAAAAAAAGAGCTTCGACGTATTTATTGAACTTTATTCTCATGGCTGGCAATGATCATCCCATCCGACATTTCGATGACGCGGTCGGTGCCAGCCGCAAAGTCAGGGTCGTGGGTAACGGCAATAATAGTCTGCCCTTTTTGGGCCAGATCACGAAAAATTTCGAAGACATTTTCGGTATTGGCTTTGTCCAAGTTGCCCGTCGGTTCGTCGCCCATGATAATCGTAGGATCGTTGATGAGCGCGCGAGCAATGGCCACCCGCTGCTGCTGCCCACCCGACAGTTTGCTGGCTGGTTTGCGGGCGTAATCAGCCATCCCAATTAGCCGAAGTTTTTCTATGGCACGCTCTTCGACTTCTTTCTCTGGGTATTTTCCCAGTTTCAGACCCGGCAGCATTACGTTTTGTAATGCCGAAAATTCGGGTAATAGGAAGTGAAACTGGAATACAAATCCCAAATGTTCGTTGCGAAAATGCGACAGAAAATCCTGACTTCGGTTCCGTAACTGTGTGCCAGCCATTTCAATCTGCCCTTCATACTCCGTATCCATCGTCGAAAGCAAATATAACAGTGTCGATTTGCCGCAACCCGACTTGCCTACGATAGACAAAAATTCCCCTTTTTGCACGGTAAACGTAACATCTTTCAGGACCTGAAATTTCTCCGGGTCGTAGAAGTATTTATTAACGTGCTGGGCGGAAAGAACAGGGGGCATAAGCGTTATAGAGTTGTAAAGTTATAGGGGTTATAAAGTTGTAAAAACAGTTAGTCTTAAGTCAGGATTTTGGGGCGCGTCAGCCAACTTTATAACACTATAACCGTACAACTTTACAACTCTTCAATCAGCCTCTCAAAATCTCAACGGGGTCGATTTGCGCGGCTTTTCGGGAGGGGAAAAAGCCGGCCAGTACCGTTGTGATGACGCCGAACAGCAGTCCCATCACATAAAATTTACCATCGAAAATGACTGGGAAGGTTTTGATACTCAGGAAATCACCCGCGTCGAAAGGTGTAATCGAAAGCATGTAGCTTAGCCCCAACCCGATTAATAGACCAAGTAAGCCCCCCGAAAAACCAATAAAGGCGGCCTGCAACAGAAAAATAGCGACAATATCGCGCCCGTCGAAACCGGTGGCTTTCAGAATGGCGATGTCCTTGATTTTGTTGACGACGGTCATGTTCATGATGTTGTAAATCCCGAAACCAGCCACGACCAGCAGGGTAATCGACACCACGAAGGTGAGCATATTCCGGATTTTTTCGCCTGCTAAGATGGCCGTATTCGCTGTCGCCCAGTCTTCGGTATAATAGCCGTAAATAGCCCGAAGTTTCCGACTGAATGGGATAGCCTGCATCGGGTCCGTCATCTTGATGTGAATGTCAGTAATGTAGCTCGGATCTTTTTCCAGCATTTCCTGCACCGTTGACAGATTACCATAACTTTTGGTATTATCAACTGTACCGACGCCGAAACCGAACGTGCCGACCACGCGCAGAATCCGGGTGCCTCCTTTGGGCGTAGTGACGGTTACCTTGTCCCCTACCCGAACGTTCAGCTTTCTGGCCAGTACAGTACCCATAATCAGCCCGTCAGGATTGGTTTTCAACGTATTAAGATCACCCGATTTAAGTCGTGATTTGAGATTATAGAGACGGTTCTCGCGGTCGATATCAACCCCGGAAATAGTGCCGGAGAGCTGAATCGGACCGTTATTATAGAACACCTGCGTAGCCACTTGGGGCGATACACCCAGCACACCCGGTCCGCGCTCAATGCGATCAGCAATGGTCAGACCATTTTTAATGCGAGCTTGTTCGTCTTTAGGTTTCTGGTGGTAAATCACGTTGAAGTTGCCGGGAGCCAGCTGCTCGATCAGGCCGGGCCGTTGTGTGTTTACTTCATTATACAGCCGGATGTGTGGACTGGCATCCAGCGCCGAATCTTCCAGAAACTGGTTAACGCCCTGCATAAACGAAATCATCGTTATGAACATAGCAATGCCAAACGTCACGCCGAGCATAGCCACGAGCGTCTGGCGTTTCTTAGCCAACAAGTGCGTCTGGGCGATCTGTGCTGCAATCTTGATGTTCACTCTTTCGCAATTATTTTTGATTTATCCGTCAGCCCTCCTTTCACTTCCACCAGGTCGAAGTTTTCAGCGCCTTTCTGAAATTTCACTTTTTGCTGTTTACCATCCTGTTCGACCCATATGCTGTCATTCCCAATAACATACGATTTGGGAATCGTCAGGACGTGCTTATTCTGGCTGATAATGATGTTGGCTTCTACTGTTAGGCCGTAGTAGGAAGCGGGTCGTTCGCCAACAAATTCGGCATCAGCTCGAAACGACTGGTCAGTACGATTCAGCTTGGGGTACACCTTGCTGATACGCGCTTTAAAAACTTTATCCGGATACACATCGGCTTTTAGGACAACTTCCTGCCCAATCCGAAGCCGTCCAAAATCGCTTTCATCGACGGATAACTGCGCATACAGTTGTTCACCACTGCCAACCAGCGCCAGTTGATCGCCTACCCGAACCACCTCACCCGGCTCTTTATAGACTTCATAAACCTTACCGTTCACAAAACTCCGCACACGCGTATTTCGACCAGCTACTTCCGACGTAACCAACTGAGAACGATTATTTTCGACATCAAGCCGAATCTGGTCGCGGCTGCGCCGGAACGTGTTTTGCTGGGCACGGAGGTTATTACGTGACACCGTATAATTCAGCTCTGCTCGTTCGAGTTCGGCCCGCGAGGTAGCGTTTTGGGCATATAATTCCTTGAATCGGTTGTAATTAATGGAGTCGTTGGCGAGCCGGGTGCGGGCATTTCGTTCCTGCGCTTCCAGCTCGGCCAGTACCGGCGAGTTCGAACTCAGGTTTGCTCGTGCCTGCCGATACGCATTGGCAGCCGCTTGCTGCCGGGCCGCTTCAGTAGCGTTATCGAGCACAAACAGCAGCTGGTTTTTCTGAATCGAATCACCTTCGTTAACCAGCCGCTGCTGAATCGTGCCGGTCGCGTCAGCCGTGACGGTGTATTCATTGCGTGGGTAAACATTGCCCGACGCATACACCGCTTCGGTCAGTTCCCGGTAAGTCGGTGACGTACCGTCGGGACTCCGTTTGCAGGCTGCGAGAAACAGTAAAGTAGCCAGTATAGAAAGTAGCGTTTTCATGAATTTTCTTGTCGGCATCGGCAATCGATAATCACTATCGGCTTTTTTCATTGCCCACTTCTGATTTGTAAAATCGTCTGATTAATAAACACATTCGACAGGTTATTCAGGTACCGGTTCTGGGCTGTTAATGCTTCGTTAAACACATTTAGGTATTGATCATAGGCGAATAGCCCGGATCGGTACTTAACCAGCGCAATCTGTACGTTCTGGTTACTGAGATCGTAATTCTGCCGATTAAGATCCAGCGACTGAACGGCCTGGTTATACGTATTTCGAACGTCTTCATTATCCGTCTGCTGGCGGTTGTGTTCGTAGGCCAGCTCCGATTCGGCCAGTTTAAGTTGCATTCGGGCACGGACGAGGTTACTGTTTCGTAAACCACCCGTATAGAGTGGCCAGTTGAATTGCAAACCCGCTACGCCAATCCGGTACCACGGCTGACTAGGATTTAGAAAATTAAGCTGACCTCGCTGCGCCTGCTCCGAATACCGACCGTAAGCTGAGAGCGTGGGCCAGAATTGAAGTCGTTCGCGGTTCAATTGCAACTTGGCCAGTTCAATACGTGCCTGACGGAGGGTAATTTGTGGTCGCTCAGCTAACGTCAGGGCCGATGCCTGAACTGGCGCACCAACCGGACGAGTGGCTAATTCTTCCGACAACACCAAACTATCGGTGGGCGCAAGTCCCAGCAGCAGTTTGAGTTGATTCAGATTGCGAACATAAACCAACTGATTCTGATACAATACGTCGGCCGTTGTGAGCTGTACGGATCGAATACGGTTGTATTCCAGCGGTTCGATTAAGCCCTTCGTTAATCGTTGCTGAGCAATTTGCGTGAGTGTATCAGCCGCTGACAGGTTACGCTGGGTGATGGTGATGGCAGCTCGAGTTAGTAGGGCCGCATGATACACGCGGGCCGTTTGGGTCGAAATATCGTCCTGCAATACTAGGTTCTGATCGTCGGTAATCTTCAGGTTTTGTTCCACAATACCCAGATCGGCGCGGGCGGGTCGGTTAACAATGGGGAGGGTTACCTCTGCCCCGGCGGTCAGCACATAAGGCAAGCCAAACTGGATGGAGCGGTATTCGCCGGGCCGACCGCCGAACAGTTCAGTCGGTACCAGTTGGACAGGGAGAGCGAAGTTATAATCGAAGTTGGTAAAGAAGCGAGCCTGGGGCAATAAGTTGGCCTGGGTAGCCGTTCGCTGCTGGGACTGTACGGACCGATTTTGCCGGGCATTGACTAACTCAGGATTACTCCGCCGGGCCATTATCAAAGCTTCCTGTACCGTGCCAATAACCGTTTGAGCATCAGCGATAAGCGGCAACAAAAACAAACCGATAAGAGCAAACCGATTCATGACATTGGCGAATGGATGCTCAAAGGAAATGGGTTTTACAGCATATCAATCTACCTGTTTTTGCGAAGCAGAAAAATTGATTCATAAAGCCGCCGATTTACACTACAAGCCGATTACGCAGCTGAGCTGTTTGACGCCAGAAAGCGAGGAGCCTGTTTTCGAATGACGTAAAAGCCGATACCACTCGTTACGCCACTGGCCACCAATACAAGGCTCCAAAATTGCCCCATCGGTAAGGTACGGGTAAACAGTTCTGCCCAAAAAGCGGCATAAAGTCCGACAATGGACCAGGTCATAAAGTAATAGTGCCAGTGCAGCCAGTTGGCAACCCGTTTACGAGCTAAGGCAGGAATGAAACCCCCTAGCAAACAAATCAGGCTCATCACCGCTAAGCCATGAAATGGGCCGAAGCGACCAAACAGGTGGTAAATCTGAAAAGCAGTTCCGTTTAGTACCAGCATGCTTATGACATAAAGGTATCCCAGTCGACGATGGAGAAGGCCGCTTTTTGGCATAGCGATGACCAGTCCTCCTGCCAGCATGGCAAGTATGGCAGATAGGAGGTGAATTGAACCGAGTGTAGAGTGAATCATTCCGGACGCGATATAAGGTATGGGCCAAACATAGCCACAATAACCTTATTCGAATTCCTCTTTTCGACAAACAGGGACTCTATCCGGACAAACTAACTGATTAAACAGATGAGTATGATCAATCTGTCATAATAATCGTTGACGCTCTTTGGAGTTAACAGATAATCTTATCCACGAAGTTTGTACAGGATGCCGAATCGAATCAGTTCGGAATGGCATTGATTTTGGCCGCCAACCCAGCCCGCTCGGTAGTTGACCAATCCGTATGCGTAGCCTCCGTAAATCCCCACTCGACCATAATAAGCCGAAAGCTGTAGTCGGGGTCTGATATCCCACCGCGTACCTGTCCGATCCCCAAACGTACTGTATTGAATGCCATTCGAGCCGCTCACCTGACCACTTTCGTGCGACATAAGGATGTACCCAATATCCATGCCCGCCGTCAGATCCAGAGAAATAGGATTTATAATAAACCGGTACCCCAGGTATGGAAAGCCATTGATAAAATGACTCAACAGATGGCTATGCCCAACAGCGGTTACCTGAACTGTTGAGCGGCCATCAAACGTATTGACAGCATCAACAGTTAATCGACTACTCAGCAATTCGTATCCTAAACTAACGCCAGCAATGAAACCGCCTTTAGAAATATGCTGAATCTGGTAAGATACCCCCATCGAAAACCCGTTTTGGGACCCAAAGGGATTATTCGTATACCCTAAGCGATCACTAAACAAGTTAATCTGTGATGTTTCAGTAGCAGACACACCCTGAAAAGAAAACAAGCCGGAATTTAGGGCTACTACCGTCTCCGTTTTTTGGGCACAGGAGGGATACGTCAGCAGTGCGGCCAGACCTAAGGCAAGCAGATTTTTCATGTTATGAATGGTGTATAAATGAACAGGTGCAAATTAGTTTGCAAACGCTTCCGTACTGCATTTGATCCATAAAAGTCAGCCATAAAAAAGAGCGAAAACTATCTAATAGCTCCGCTCTTTTAGTCATCTCCCCTATTAAAATCAACGTCCCAGGTTTACGCCGTAGGCGAAGTTGAAGGAGAAGGCTCCACTCCCCTCGCTGAAACTGGTTATAAAGCTGGTGCCCATCTCAACGTAATTTTTATTGGCTAATCGGACCACGTAGCCAAATCCGGGCTCAAACCGAAAGGACGTGAGCGCGATGGAATTTACACCAATATCGACGCCCAGATTAAGGTTGGCATATAAGCCATCGATAATGTAAACCCGTGGCCCTACGGTGATAGGAATCGAAATCCCCGTTGTAGTATCAAAGTAATAGCGAAAATAGTCTCTGTACTTACTTTTAATAAGAAAAATATCCAGCCCCGTCTTCGCCGTAATCGTAAAGTTTGACCCGAGCGGTTGCTGATAACGCAGGTCGAAACTCGGCTGAAAACCAACGGCATTGTATCGGCCAACACCCACGGCCAGCGGTGTACCAACGAACAGAATCCGGTTGCGTCCCTGGGCTCGTACCACGGTTTGTAAACCAGGAAAAGTTAGCAGCACCAGTATCAGAATCAGTGTGTAGCGTTTCATGGTCTGGTCACTTTTTACCAACAAAGGATAGGGCAACCTGCTGGTTATTATCGTCGGTGCCCGACAAGCTGAAGATGATGTTGTTACCATCGACGTCGGCGTACTGATCGTTGCCATCAAATAGGCCATACGCTTCGCTGGTTTTACGAACCTCCAGTTCTACATCGTTAAAAATTTCATTGTTATTGACCGTCAGCGTGAGACTTATATACCCCTCCTGCGAGGATTTATCCAGCACCGCCTGACCATTCAATGAAACGCCGTTACTGGGCAGGCTTATCCGTTGCGAACCTTGTTGAAGACTGAACGAAGAGAGTTTATAACGGCCTGCCACTACGTCGGCCGGATTCTGTGGCGTAACGTCCTTGTCGCCTTTTTTACAAGCGCTGAAGGATAGCGCGACAAACAGGAATAGAAGGATTTTTTTCATGGCTTCTGGTCGTTTTGTGGGTGATTTTCGTCAATCACCGAGGCAAAACTACCGGCCACTTTCAGGGGTAACAATACCGCATTTGTATGATTTTTAAATAGCGAAATCGGTGCGCCGATTTCGCTATTTCACTCATTCGCACCGCTTCGGCGCACCGATTTCGCTATTTATTTCCGCCCCAGGTACTTGTTCACGGCCTCTACTTTTGAGTGGACCTGGAGCTTTTCGTAGATATTGAAGATGTGTTTGCGGACCGTAGTGGGGCTGACAAACAGTTCGTTGGCAACCTCCTTATGGCTATAACCTTTGGATAACCGGTCCAGAATTTCCCGCTCGCGGGGTGTCAGTACGTCCAGTTCGTTGGGAGATGAGGTGTTAACATGAAAGGAACTCGCAATTTTGCGGGCAATGGTGCTGCTCATGGGTGCTCCACCTTCGTACAGCTCGGTAATGGCTTCGAGGAGTTTGTGCGGTGGGCTCCGCTTGAGAATGTACGAGTTAGCACCCGCTTTGAGCGCTTCAAAAACGGTTTCGTCCTCGTCGTACATTGTACACATCATAAACTGTGTGCTGGCACAAAGCGTTTTCAGCTGTCGAACGCAATCGATACCGTTCATGCCCGGCAGGTCAATATCCATTAGTACAACGTCGACGCAGTGGGCGGGCAGATAATCGAGAGCCGCTTCGGCCGTCTCAAATGTAGCCTGACAATTGAATCCATCGGCCCCGTCGACCAGAATGGCCAGCGACTGCCGAATGGCTTCTTTGTCTTCAACGATGGCAACAGTAATGGGGATTTTCATCCAGCAATATTGACCGTTTTTTTGCTTCGATGCTATACTACGTTTGCAGTATTTTCGGGGTTGCTACCACCGGGTATGGGTACGTTATTTTTACACAAGTGCCCGTCGGCGAGGGCAAAATTTCGCAATGACCGCCCGATTCGGTCATCCGATTCTGCATGTTGCCCAGGCCATTCCGCAAACTGGCCTTACTGCTGGGTGTAAAACCCCGACCGTTATCGCAAACCTCTATCGTTAACTGAGTCGCTTCGGGTATCATTCGGAGTGTTATCTGGGTTGCCTGCGCGTGCTTCACCACGTTATTCAACGCTTCTTTAACGGTCAGAAATACGTTCCGGCGATCAACGCCCCGCATCGGAATTTCCAGAGATGATTCTTCTACTTCGGTACGTAATATGAGTGACGTATTATCAATGAATTCACTGGCGTACGAACGCGTGTAGGCTATCAGCCCGTTCAGGCTATCATTTTTAGTATTTAACGACCAGATGATTTCGTTCATGGACGTTACCATATCTGCAGAGATACTTGAAATCTTTTCCACTTCGGGCGTTGTAGCTGCTCCCATGCGGGTTTTCACAACTTCGCTAAGCAAACCAATGGCCGTCAGCGACGCACCCAAGTCGTCGTGCATCTCTTTGGAGATGCGCAATCGCTCTTTCTGCTGTCCCTGCAATTCCGACTGCACCACGGCTAATTCATGTTCCCGTTCGGTCGCCAAAAGCGCATTATCGGCGGCCCGTTGCCGCTGGCGATTATATAGATACGTAAATACCAGAGCGCCAACCATGCCAAACGCAATGAGAATGGCCACCACCAGCCACAAATTCTGACGCTGTTGCTGCTCCCGTAGCTGGTCGATACTACGCTGTTTTTGCGCCAGCTGCTGACCAGCTTCGGCCTGTTTGAGTTTTACTTCATACTCCTGCAATAAGCTTTTGGTGTCCTCATTATTCAACGAATCGGTGGCAACTATGAATTTATCCAGCCATTTCACTGTCGCTTCATAATTGCCCAGTCCATCATTCGCTACAGCATATTCGTGATAAATGTTCTGAAATTCAGTTAAACTGGCGGCCGTTTTCAGGGCCAGCGCATACGATTCGTCCAGTAACTTTCTGGCTTTTGCATACTGTTCCATCTGATTGTAGGTTTCCGCAATCGTCATCAGTATATGAAGTTCGTGTCGATCATTGCCCAGCAGGCGGCTAAATCGCAGGGCTTCGCGTCGATAATACAATGCCGAATCGTAGCGATGGGCAAGTCCGTGTTCAAACCCAATATTATTGTATAGATTAACCATGAAATCAAGGTCGTTTTTCGGGTTAATCCATTGTTTGGCTTTCTGATAATACGCCAGTGCTTCGCGGGGTTTTTCCAGATCGCTGTACACAACACCAATGCTGAAATAATCGGATGCAATGGAACGGCGGTCGGCATTCTCCTTCGTCCAGGTCGTATCGAGGGCTAACGCTTTGCGGTAATAATCAATCGCTTTGTCATACATTTTCTGTTTCCGGAATATGAAACCAAGATTCTGATTGACGACCGATACGTTTTTCAGGTTTCCAATCTGACGCATGTATAGCACTGCATTCTGGTAGTTGGGGATGGCCTCCTGATAGCGTCCCATAAACAGCGCGGTGTTGGCAACCGCAAAGTAACTTAATCCTAAATACCGCTTCGAGGTGTCCTGCTTTGCTTTCTGAACGGCTGCCAGAGCAACTTTTCGCGCTTCGGCATGGCGCCCCATATTGTTTAGCTGATAAGCCAGCAGCCGCATACTTTCGAAGTATCCTTTCGTGTAGTTTATTTTCCGGGAGAATGTATGGGCCTTTTGGTAATTGTTCAGCGCCGTAGCGGGCTGACTGGTTTCAACCGCTTCGCCTTTTTTCAGTAGGTTCATAATGTAGCTGGTATCGGTTGGGTTAGGCACCGACTGCCCATAGCTGCTGCCACAGTGCAGGCTAAGTATCAGCCATAAAATTTCTGTCAATCTGAGTAGTTTCAAAATATTATTTTTAGTTTTTTTCTAGTATTTTATTGTAATTTTACTTGTCACCACATCACTATTTACCGACACCTAGGACCATCTTTTATTGTGATGAATACGCTTTGTTAAAATAATGATCTCAATTTGACAACATTAATTTAACATTAAACACGAGTAGTTCTACTCTCTTTGCACCGGGAAACTTCAACCCATATTGCATGAAAAAATATCTTCTTTCAACAATTTTGTTTCTGCTTATTTCTTGTCTGGTTATTGACGAAGTAAGCGCACAAACTACCCAAGCTTCTATTTCAGGCGTTATTTCGGATAACAAGAAGTCGCCACTTCCGGGAGCTACGGTTCAGGTACGCAACGAATCAACGGGTTTTACGACCGGAACGGTAACCAATGCCCAGGGTGATTATCTGTTCAAAGAATTGCCGCTGGGTGGACCATACACCGTCCGCATCACGTTTGTTGGTTATGGTGAACAAAAAAGAACCGGCTATACGCTGAACCAGGGTGATGCTATCCGGATAAACCTTAGCATGGAGGAGAGCGGCCAATCGCTCGAAGTAGTGCAGGTAGTGGCATCCGGCCTGAAAAATAAGACAGAGTATCTGGGTGCAGCCACGACTATATCAGCCCGGTCGATTGCCGCGCTACCGGTTAATGGACGGAATTTCACCTCCTTAACTGATCTGTCGCCATTAAGTCGGGGCACCAATCTATCCGGCCAGCTTGGCTCGTCGACGAATTTTACGATTGACGGTACAACCGCCAAAAATCCAACATCAGCCGGTCCAACGACTAGTCGTAGCGGAGCCCCTTACTCGATTTCTATTGAGGCCGTGCGCGAATTTAAAGTAGTTACGAATCAGTACGATGTTATTTACGGTCGTAGCGGTGGTGGTACTATCAGCGCCGTGACGAAAGCGGGGACTAACAAATTAACAGGCAGCATTTTTAACTACACCCGCGCCAACTGGCTATCGAGCCGGTACGATATTCGGGGGAACGAACGTAAGGTGCCATTCTCGACTAACCAGTTTGGTTTTTCGCTTGGCGGTCCGATTATCAAAGACAAACTGCACTTTTTTGTCGTCTGGGATCACCAGCAGGATTCGCGTCCGCTGATTATCGCCGATGTTCAGACGCCTGCTGATGAAAGCCGGTTTTTGGTAACCAGAACCACCCTCGACCGGTTTGTGAGCATTGCCCAGACTAAATACGGCACGGCAAATACGCCCCAGTATGGTACATTCAGTAAAGTGCGGCCTACGGATGCTGGTTTTGCCCGCATTGACTGGCAGATAAATGAGAAAAACCTGCTGACCGTCCGCAACAACTACACCAACGACCGCAACAAGCTGGGCCTGGCCGACAACACGGCCATTAATATCTACGAGTCATACGGTAACGATTTCAACATAGATAACAGCCTGCTGGCTACGCTCCGCACCTCGCTTAATTCGCAAATAACGAACGAATTAAAAGTGCAGCATTTATACACCTACCAGAAAAGCGCCCCCGGCGATCAGTTGCCAGAAGCCAATATCCCTCGTAACATTGTGGAAAACGTAGCCTCAACCATCGACGGAGTCAGTCGGGCAACGAACATTCAGATGGGCGGCCACCGCTTCGCGCAGGAAGGATTTACGAACAACGTCGTTCAATTGGTTGACAACCTGTATTATAACACTAACAAAGCGCAGTACACGTTCGGTATCGACCTAATGTACACCCACGCGAAGTCGTTGTATGGCAGTGAGGTCAATGGCCGTTTCCACTACACAGTAGATGGTACTGCTTCGGCCCTGGATAAGTTCGAGCGGCTGCAACCCTACCGGTATTTCCGGGAGGTGCCCCTCGTAGCTGACCCAACCGTTGTTGGTAATACCCTCAATGCCGGTTTATACGGCCAAATGAGCACGAAGCTGGCACCGGGTCTGGACATGACCGCCGGTTTACGGTTCGATTATGCCGTATATCCGAAAGCGGCTTTTAACCAGGTGGTTTTTGATGATCTGAAACTACGCACGGATAACCAGCTTAAATCATTCGTTGCACAGCCTCGATTGCAGTTAACGTGGGATGTCAACGAAGAACATAAGGATTTTATCCGTTTCGGAGCCGGGATATTCGCGTCTGACATTAATAACTACGTCATTATCAACAACCTTACCTTCGACGGAAAACATTACGGCACAGTAGACGTACGGGCTCCGAACATACCAACGCCGGATTTTGCCGCGTACCGGGCCAATTACAACAGCATTCCGTCACTGGCGGCTTTCCAGTTGCCTACCATTAACATGACGGGTGCCGACGCCCGGACGCCTATCCTTTATAAAGCTAACTTGTCGTATACTCGCTATCTTACTGACAAACTGAAAGTTAGCTTAACGGGATATGCATCGCTGGCCCGCAATAACTACACGTATGTTGACCGGAACATTGTCGCAGAACCGTTTTTCCGGTTAGCTAATGAAGATAACCGGGGCGTTTATGTGCCCTTGAACACCATGCCGGCCAACGGAGCGGGTGACTGGCAGCAAGGCCGGATCAGTCAGCGGCTGGGTCGGGTACTGGAGTTGGGTAGTCAGGGGAAAGTCAACCAGTTTGCAGTTGTATTGGATGGAACCTACCAGTATTTCCGGGACGGCGAAATCTCAGCCAGCTATACCTGGAACGATACCAAAGACAATACCTCATTTAACGGTAACGTAGCCAACACAGCGACTCTGAACCAATTAGTAAAAGACGATCCACGCGACCTGAGCCGGATGACGTATTCTGATAACCAGTTCCGGAATAAGCTGGTCGTTTATGGTACGCTGCCTTCTTTCTATGGCGTCTCCATTGGGTTCCGGTATTCAGGTATTGGCGGTACGCGATACTCGCTGCTGTCAGGGGCTAATAACAACGGTGACTTTGTGACCACGAATGATCTGGCCTTTGTTTTCGACCGCAACAATCCAGAGACGCCTGCTAATATTCGGACCGGTTTGCAGACCTTGCTGGATAATCCTAATGCCAGCCAGAGCCTTAAAGATTATGTCAATGCATACTCAGGCAAGATTGCAGAACGGAACGGTGGCATCAATGGCTTCTATGGCGTTTTCGATCTCCGGGCCAACAAGCGATTCCAATTGTTTAGGAAACGAGCGTATCTCGACTTATCAGTGGATGCCTTCAACGTAGCCAACATACTGAATCGAAACAATGGAACGAACCTGTCTCTTGGAAACCAGGCGTTGTATGCGCTGGGTATTCCGGCCTCGGGAGGCAACGCGGCCGTACCAGCATTTAGTCAGGCAACCCGGCAGTTTACTTACCGAGTTAATGCAACAGGTGCAGTTACTCCATCGGGCGATCCATTTCAGATTCAGCTTGGGGCACGTGTTGGTTTCTAAGGTAATCCAAGCAATACTTATGACTTTCACAAACCCCCGTCCCCTAAAGGGGTGAGGATTTTGAAAGGGCTTACCCTCAGACTTTTTGAATGCTCTCACCCCTTTAGGGGACGGGGGTTTTGAAAGTACTGATAATCAGCCATAAAAGAGAGAGAGCCGAAGCAATGCTTCGGCTCTCTCTTTTTTCCATAAACCTGTTTGATCATTCAAGAACTAGCTCAATGTAAGTTACCCTTTAATCGCGTGGTCAGTCGGTACGTTCTGTCCGGACCAGATTTTTTTGGCGGTCCAGTCCGTCGCCGGGGATGACCAGAAGGCATCAGAAAGAGAAAGCCCCAAGGGCAGAAACGCCACCGAACACAAGTATAAACTCCCCGTAGAGATATACGTCTCACCGATGGCGGGTTGGTGTCCACACAGCCCAATTTGCAGCCAGCCGTTCGCATCGAACGTACCCGGCGCATCCATCGTCCGACGGATTACCGCCGTCAACGCCGACCGCACCTGGCCAGGTGACAATTCCTGGGGTAACTGTTGCTGCAAGGCTAACTGGGCCAGCAGTTGAAACGCGCCACACCGATAAGCCAGCGACCGTCCGAAGGCTGCAAACGAACCATCAGGGCCAATTAATCGCTCCTGCACCATAGCATACCGCTGCGCCCGCGTCAGTAGACTTTCGTATAAGCCCTTGTCTGCTTTGCCAGCGTCGGTCAGCGTTCGGACAACATCCAGCAGCATCGGCTGAATGACGTAGCTGTTGTAATAATCCCAGTGAAAATCAGGCCCGTCGCCGTAAGCGCCGTCGCCTTTGTACCAGGCCAGGTGTTGTTTAATGGCATAATCCATACGCACCTCATCGCCCGAACCGGTGTATTTTAGCAAGGCCGCTTCCACCATCGCCGTAAACAGCAGCCAGTTGCTATAACCGGGCTTAATAACCCGGCTGGCCTGTAACGCTTTTACTACGTTAGCCTGCTCTGCCGTGCTTAGAGCATGCCACAGCTTCGGGGATCTCAACAGACCGTGCGCCAGAAAAGCGGCATCGACCAGTGGTTGCCCACCTTTAGTAAAATTTAGATAATCTGCCGCTTGCGGGTTAACGCCGTTAGCTATCGCCTGCCGGGCTAAATCGAGATAATGCTGCCGGGCAAGACTTTCTTCAACAGCATCGTCGGCATTCAGTTCGAGCCAGGGCGCAAGCCCCGCCATCGTCCGGCCAAGGGCTTCCAAGTGTGAGACGGCTACCCGGCTTTCTCGCTGCCCCGGTGCGGATTCAACGGGCATGGTCGCTTTCAATCGGTTCTGCGCCAGGGATGATAACACTGGTTCAGCAATTTTCCGTACCGTTTGCAGCCAGTAAGCCCGGTCATCGGTGCCGGTTAAGGTGTTTTCCGCTGAGTCGGCTACAAGGCGGGTTATGGGTTCGTCGTCAAATCGCAAACCCGCTGGTAATACTGTTAGTAAGCGAGTAAATAATCGTCGTTTCATGTGCCCTTACGCCACTACAGGTTTCCAGCCTTTTTCGTAGTCGCGGCTCCAGAGCTTCATAGCTTCTTTGTCGTGCAGGATATGACCGTTGGTAGGATCAGTCTGGATAATACTACCCGTCCGCTGGGCAATGTTAGCCAGATGACATAACAGCACCGACCGGTGGCCTTCAGCAATCTCCGCCGTTGGTTTAGTTTTCCCCCGAACGCTTTCCAGGAAATTCTCCAAATGGTAGGCATCTAACCGTTCGCCACCCGCGCTGACGGCATTTGTTGCCGCATTAACGGGTGCGCTGCCTTTTACGGTTTTGACGACTTTACCGGCCAAATCCAGAATCTGATAATCGGGGCCGCTTTCCGGTGCAGATAAAACCCCTTTGTCGCCATAGATCGTAAAACCCCGACCACTTTTTTCGGGCCCATACGCCTGACAACTTAACCCTTCCCACGTAATGGTGGCCTTGTCGCCAAATTCAAACGTAGCGATTTGCGTGTCCGGCGTTTGCCAATCGTCGCCCCGGTAAGCATACCGCCCTCCGTTCGAAGTCACTTTCGTAGGAAACTCAAGTCCCATTAGCCAGCGGCAGCAGTCGATTTCGTGGGTGCCGTTGTTGCAGGCCTCACCTGTTCCCCAGTTCCAAAACCAGTGCCAATTATAGGGCACCACATTGTCCTGATATCCTTTGCGCGGTGCTGGGCCCTGCCACAAATCCCAGTTGAGCGTGGACGGAACAGCTATAGGTTTGCCAGTTCCAATGGATTTGCGGTTATTATAATACCAGGCGCGGGCGAAATACGGTTTGCCGATGGCGCCACCCCGAATATCCTGCGCGGCTTCCTGCAAGGTCGGCCACGACCGGCGCTGGCTACCCATTTGCACAATGCGGTTATGTTTACGAGCGGCTTCGATTAACCACTCCCCTTCCTGTGGATTGTGCCCACAGGGTTTTTCGACGTATACGTGTTTACCCGCCGAACAGGCCAGAATAGCTGCTGGTGCGTGCCAGTGATCGGGAGTAGCAATAGCTACAGCATCAAGGTCTTTTTGCTCCAAAAGTTTACGCAGGTCTTTGAAAACCTGCGGTTTGCGCGTCTGACCGGCTTTCTCGACGGCTTTCAGACCGTTAGCAATCGCGCCATCTTCCACATCGCAGATGTAGCCCACTTCAGCGCCGGGTAGTTTCGAATAAATACCCGCCAGCCAGCTTCCCCGCGACTGCGTGCCGATAACGCCTACGATAATCTTTTCACCGGGTGAGTTCCGGCCAAAAATAGGAAAGGGTAAAATCTGCGTTGCCAGACCAGCAACAGCGGTATTCTGAACAAATTGGCGACGGTTCATCTCAATTAACAGGAAGTGACGTTCAATGAGTAAAGTAAGGAAGTAGGATTTTTACCCATGTTGGCCTGGAAATAGAACAGCTTGGCCGATTGTCAGACGTTTATTAGTCTAGAGAGTATAGTATGATTAACCTGTCTGGGCGGAAACGTTCGGGCAGAAAACGCTGTTACTCCCTAAACTCGCCATTTCCATTTTCCCGTGAACGAAGAACAGAAAAGTGGTCGAATCTTTGATTTGGCCATTCTCCGCCGGTTATATCAATTCGTTAAGCCTTACCAATCCCGTTTTTTTGGATTAGTCGGCATCATTCTACTGGCGGCCTGCCTGGCTCCGTTAACGCCCCTGCTGATTCGCTATACCATCGACAATGTGATTGCCGTGGGCGATTATCATCAGCTTACCATCATGCTGATTGTGATGATCGGCGTGCTGGTCGCGCAGGCAGTAATACAATTCCTTAACACATATCTATCCGGCTGGCTGGGCCAGTATGTCATTCGGGATATTCGTGTACAGCTTTACCGCAAAATCCTACATTTACGACTTCGCTTCTTCGATACGACGCCTATCGGTCGGTTAGTAACACGTTCAATCTCAGACGTAGAGACGCTGGCCGATGTATTCAGTGAGGGAATGGCAGCTATTGCGGGTGATATCCTGCAACTAGTGCTGATTATCGGCGTTATGTTCTACACCGATTGGCGGCTGGCGGCCATTAGTTTGTCGACTATTCCGCTAATGCTGATCAGCACGTATATTTTCAAGGAGAAAATCAAGAAGTCGTTTAACGAAGTACGCACGGCTGTTGCCAACCTGAATTCGTTTGTGCAGGAACATATTACAGGCATGAACATCGTGCAGATTTTCGGGAGCGAGGCCATCGAAGCCGAGAAATTCCGCGCCATTAACGCCGAACATCGGCAGGCCAACATCCGGTCGATTTGGTATTACTCGGTTTATTATCCTGTGGCCGATATCATTTCGGCGGTAGCGGTTGGGTTGGTCGTCTGGTACGGCGCTAAACAGATCATTCAGTCAGATGTGTCGTTCGGTACAGTAACCGCCTTCGTGATGTTTATTAACCTGTTTTTCCGCCCAATCCGGATGCTGGCTGACCGTTTTAATACACTGCAAATGGGTATCGTCAGCACCGATCGGATTCTCAAACTGCTGGACAGCGATGAATTCACGGCTAACAACGGCACCTACGCGCCCGACACGCTGCGTGGCGATGTCAATTTTAACCACGTCTGGTTTGCTTATAACAACGAAGATTATGTCTTACGTGACATTTCGTTCCGGGTGCGGGCGGGTGAAACGCTGGCATTTGTGGGAGCTACGGGCGCTGGTAAATCTTCGATTATCAACTTATTAAGTCGTTTCTACGATATTAATAAAGGGGAAATTTCTGTGGATGGTCATGATATACATGACTACGAACTTGGTCATCTACGCCGGAATATTGGCGTGGTTTTGCAGGATGTGTTCCTCTTCTCCGATACCATTGAAAACAATATTACCCTGGGAGATAAGCGCATTAGTCAAGAGAAAGTAGTCGAAGCAGCTAAACTGGTGGGCGTACACGATTTCATTGAACGGCTCCCCGGTGGCTATCAATATAACGTCATGGAGCGTGGTTCGACTTTATCCGTTGGGCAACGGCAACTGATTTCATTCGTACGGGCGATGGTGCAGGACCCGAAAATTATCGTCCTCGATGAAGCGACTTCCTCAGTTGATACAGAGACGGAAGAGATGATTCAGGATGCCATCGGGAAACTGATGAAAGGGCGCACCGCCATCGTAATTGCCCACCGGCTGTCAACGATCCAGAAGGCAAACAACATTATCGTTATGGATAAAGGACGGATTGTAGAGCAGGGCACTCACGACGAACTTCTCCAGCAAGAAGCCTTCTACGCCAATCTGTACCGGATGCAGTACAAGGAAGTGGTGTAGCTTGTTTCTGGCTTTTTGTATATTTGACCAAATTTTTATCTGGTATGCCTACGCCTATTACAACCAAAATTACTCCAAAACGGAAACGAAAAGTACCAGATTATCTGGTGTATGAAGTCATGGACGGTAAGCCCATCTATTACCGGGGCTATCAGTCTGTACTGAATAAAACCAAAACGTTGGGGGACATTATGGGGTGCAGCTCGCTACAGGCGGAATTAATCAGTTATCTTCTGTCGGTTATCTATCAATTCATTGACCGGTCAAAATATCGGGTATACACGAACGAAATCGGTAATCATATTGATGTAAATAACAACCTGTCGAATGATATTGCCATTTTCGACAAAACCGTGTTAACTGCGGATAAAATTAACAAAAAGTATCCCGACGTCCCTCCTAAACTAGTTATTGAAATCGATACCGAAGCCGACGTCTCAGAACTAACGGGCTTCGGCTACATCTACAAAAAATCAAAAAAACTGCTCGATTTTGGAGTGGAGCGTATTATCTGGATTATGATTAATACCCAAACGGTAACCGTTATCGAGCCCAAGCAAGATTGGCAGGTACGCGAATGGGATACCGATATTGAGCTGATGGATGGCCATACATTTAATATTGCCCGCTATCTGGACGAGGAAGGTATTGTGGTTGACGAATAATCCCTAAATTTTCTCTTCCAGGTTTTCCTCCTCTTCATCAAGCCCAGCGCCAGTTACACCCTCCGTGATGACTTTATGGCCACCGGCAACATTAGGGGTATCATTGGTTAAGCCAGAACCGCTGCCATCAAGGGCATAAGCAATAGAATCGGCTAGTTTATCCGGTGGAAGATTAGCGGGATCGTCGGCAGCTAAAACGGGATTTGGATACTCTTCACCATCCTGCTGATTGATCACTTCTTCATCTGCATTTGGGTCGTTTTCCATTCCTGTCGGCACGTAAGCAGAACTATTACTGATCGAATCGCTGGAATCAGGCATGAATTGTCTCATGGTTATCGATGAACTTAGTGCTCATCTATAACCCCTGGCGCTGGTGCGTTGTTTTCGGTTAAGCTTATTCCTCACCTAATTTCTTAACCAGAATCTTATCAATCCGGCTTTTGTCCATATCGATAATTTCGAAGCGGTAACCGTGCCAGACGAACGATTCGCCAGTCTGCGGAATGTCTTTCAGGATGTGAAGGGCAAAGCCACCAAGTGTATCAAACCCGGTCAGTTCCCGGCGGGTCTGGGCATTAATGGTTATGGTAAAATACGACAGAAAGTCCTCAAAGGGCAGTTGGGCATCGATTAGGTAACTCTTGTCTTCCCGTTCCCTAATTTCATAATCCGAGTGAATATCGTCGTTGATATCGCCGACCAGCACGTCCAGAATGTCGTTCAGGGTAATGATACCTAGCACACCACCATATTCATCCACGATCATGCCGACATATTGCCGGCGCTCCCGAAATCGTTCCAGTAATTGATACGCCCGATTATTTTCCGGCACAAACAACACATCCCGCTTTAGATCATTCAGCCGAAGCAATTCTGTATCGAGGTCCTTACCTAAAAAGTCTTTCGAATAAATCAGCCCTAAAACCTCATCGACCCCACCGTTGCAGAGTGGATAAATGGAATGCTTGAAGTCAAGAATCTTGGCTTTGTTTTCAGCCAGGTCATCTTCCAGATCAAGGTACACGATTTCCTGCCGGTTAGTCATCAGGGAGGTTACCTTACGGTCGCCCAATTGAAATACATTCTGCACAATTTCCTGCTCAATCTCTTCAATTGCCCCACCCGTGGTTCCTTCCTGAATTAAACTCTTGATTTCTTCTTCGGTTACGGCGCTTTCGTTAGGCTTGATATTCAACAACTTAAGCAGCAAATCACTCGATGCGGTCAGCAACGCGATAAACGGGGATGTCAACCTAGATAGCAGAATCATCGGTCCTGCCATAGTTTTTGCGATACCTTCAGGGTTTGATAGACCAATCCGTTTAGGGACTAATTCACCGAATACCAGCGACAGGTAAGTCAGCAGCAATAGCACCAGCACCACAGCAATTGAGTGGGCATACGGGCTCAAAATGTCAACGCTGGCCACATAATTTTGGACGTCATCAGTCAATTTATCTCCCGAAAAAATACCCAGCAAAATGCCGATAAGGGTAATCCCAATCTGCACTGTTGATAAAAACCTATTAGGGGAATTCGACAAGTCGAGGGCCACCTGCGCCCGGCGATCGCCGTTTTTGGCCGCTGTTTCAAGTTTAGACTTACGCGAGGACACCAAAGCGATTTCTGACATGGAGAAAACTCCGTTCAGAAGCGTCAGCAGTAAAATAATCAGAAGTTCCACAAAGGAGGACGGTTGACTCGTTGCAAAAATATAGAAACAGAATTGGTTTGCAACAGGTTTATTGCTGGGACAGTCCACCTGTTTTACTACTTTTACGGCTCGAACCGCTCGCTTGTTCTGATGATTGTGTTTATCAACGACCGCCCGATAAAGCTTGTTGGGCCTAAAGCTGCTTCACAACTGACCGCTTTAGCCACCCCCAACACGTCGGGGCACCGAGTAGATTACGACCAGCTTATCGACGCCCGGCTGGAAGCCCTGCGGCCCGATACGCTGCATGGCCATCTGCTCATACTCAATGCTACCCCTGCTACCATCAGTAAATTGCTTTCGCTTCTGCAAAAAGCCGATGCTCGTCAATTACTGTCGATTACGCTGGGATGCATCGACAAGGACGCCTGTGAAGAAGCCATCAAGAAGCCGTTTAAGATCATCAAAGCAGGTGGTGGTGTGGTCATGAAGGGAAACAAACTTCTGTTAATGTTCCGGCGCGGGGTCTGGGATCTGCCCAAGGGCAAACTAGACGACGGTGAATCCTCAAAGGAAGGCGCTTTGCGGGAAGTTGAAGAAGAAACCGGCGTCCGGGTTGCCATTGACGAACGCATTTGTACTACCTGGCATACCTATACCTTAAACGGAAACCGCATTCTGAAACGCACTAAATGGTACCTCATGCGGGTGCTGGACGATAGCCGAATGGCTCCTCAGGAAGAGGAAGACATTGAAAAACTAGCCTGGCTCGACTGGCGGGAAACTCAGTTGGCGCTGGCTAACTCGTTTAGCTCAATTCGTTTCGTAATCGAAGCGGCTAATCAGACAGTACACTAAGGCACTCTTTATCCGACGCGAATCTCTCAGACTTCCGTTCTGACGGGCTCTTCCATCGGGTAGGGTACGAACTCGTCGATTGCCTGCCCGTACCGGTGCAGATCGCGGATAATACTCGAGCTTATAGGCGCCAGATGGGGCGAGGTGATCAAAAACACGGTTTCGACGTCTTCGTATACGTACCGATTCACCTGCGAGATTCCATTTTCGTACTCAAAATCAGTGGTGTTTCGCAGGCCCCGCAGTAGAAATCGAGCGCCCAGTTCCCGCGCAAAATGAGCGGTCAGGTCATCGTAGGTAATAACTCGCACGGCTGGTTCATTTCGGAACGCTCCTTCAATTAACCGCGTCATCTGCTCCAGCGGGAAATAACGGGCTTTATTGGCGTTCCGACCAATACCAATCACAATCTCATCGAATAGTTTCAAACCTCGTAGGACAATATCTTCATGGCCTTTCGTAAAGGGGTCGAATGAGCCAGGGAACAGAGCAATACGTTTCATAAAGAGTGAAATCGGACCGCCGAAGCGGAGTGAAAAGCGAAAGAGCAAAAGAATACCTGGAGCTGCTTACGCCCATTCACTCTTTCACTCTTTTTATCATTCGCTCATTAAACTAAGTCCGTATAAACTTAAATAGCGATGATCGGGTAGGTCGGCAAATTCAGCCGCCAACGTTAGGCCCGGAGGTGGTTGCCCAAACGACAGATGGGGCAAAAATTTGCTTAATTCGGTATATCCTTCGGCAAAGGGAGTGATTTCTCCGTATAAATTTACTGGCGTGGATTGTGTATTTACAGCCAACTCCTCAAGTACATAGAGCACGTAATAGGCCATATCCTGCACGTTCTTGTAACCGAACCGATTGCAATATCGCAACGCGTGATCTTTCCGGTACAGAATCGTAATGAACTCATCCTCAAAGTATATATAAACGTTATCGGCCGTCAGGCTACGACGGTCCAGATCGGCTGTAGCCTGAACGAGAGCGCCAATCTGGTGTACAAACAATAGCGGCTGCAATGGATAAGCCTCTGAGAAATAATCAGCCAGCGCATGCTCCATACTGAACACCGACAGGAATCCTTCAGCTTGGTGCGTATACGCCTGAGCAAATTCGTGGGGCTGGAGTTCGCTGCCGCGCATGAGCGCCAGGTAACTACTCGCGTATTCTTTCCGGTAAAGCGGTTCCGGCACTAACGTAAATGAGGGCGAATTAACTCCTATCCGAACTTCCTGCCAGGGCCCAGCCGATAGTACGGGATGATCGCGAAATACCTCGGGCAATAGATTTGTCAGCGGCCGATCTTCCAGCAGCGAAGGAAAGGTATAATCATCCAGATACACAGCTCGTCCACGCACATCCTGAACTAACAACCGAAACCGATCCCGCCCGACTTCCAGACACAATACTGACTGAGCAGCCTGTGCTGAATTGAATTCGTCAGCGTGTATGGTTACAGTAGGCGCAAGGGTTACAGTGGTCGACACGAGGTTGGCAGCAGGTAGTTAATGGTTAACTAAATTTTGGTTAAAAGAGTCTATCAGATTATAAACTATTCATATAGCCCCGCAAACGGAACAAGTCGTCGAGCGATTGGCAATATTGAAATATTGCATGAACGTCTTCGCGTGGGTACGCTTTGATTTCCTCAAAAGTCATTAGTCGGACTTCGTCAATAATCTGTTTATCAGAGGCCATTTCGGGATCAACGCCTTGCTGAAGCAGCCCACCCGTTACTTCTGACTCAAAAAATAATTCCAGGGCATGAAGTGGCGGCTGAAAAAATTCGTTGACGAACAGGAGATTACCAACGGTAACGGCAAGCCCGGTTTCTTCCGCAAACTCCCGAGCTAATGCCTGGGGCACTGTTTCATTGAACTCTACTCCTCCCCCCGGTGGGCTCCAGAACGTACCAGTTTGGCCAAGTCCCCGGTGTTTAACCATCAGCAGTTGATTCCCTTGCCGATACAGACCACAAACCCGTAACCGCAATCGATTGCCGTACAAAGCCAGTACATCATTACGCGATGAGTCTATCACATTAGACCCGTTTCCTGACTGTGCCACGGTCCTATTCCGTATTTTGGGGACGCAAAGGTAGGTTTTTAATGATGAATTATGAATGATCGATGATGAATTAGCATCCACAGGAAACATCATTCATCATTCTATTAATATGGGCTGCCTGAAATATAGCTTTCCAGCGAGTCAATGCGGGTTTTCTGATCACGGATAATGGCTGTCACGACGTCGTTGATGGAGATAATGCCAATCAATTCTTCGGCATCCATTACGGGTAGGTGGCGAATGTGCTTATCGGACATAATCTGCATGCATTCTTCCAGGCTTTGTTCAGGCGCAATGGTAATCACATGCGCCGTCATTACGTCGGCAATACGCGTATCGTCGGAGTGCCGATCTTTAAGGATAATTTTGCGGGCGTAATCGCGCTCCGAAAAGATACCCGCCAGTTTGCCATTGTCGACAACCAGCAGGGCGCCTATGTTCTTGTCGGCCATCACTTTAAGCCCTTCCAGTACGGTCTGATCGGATGAAACGCTGTAAAGTGCATTAATTGATTTTCCCTGAAGAATTTGACGGATGTTCATGTAGGCTTAAGGTTTTAGTACCGGGTGAAGATAATTAAAAAGCAGCATGGGGCAAGGGGCGGGGAGCAGAGGGGAATAAGTTTATTTTCTCAAGGCTCATTCCATGCCTGCTGACCCTTGTTCCGCACAGCTTTTTTTCGTAACTTTAAACACTATGAACGAGACCCAAACGGCCGCCCATTTACTGGCCAAACGTTTCCCTTTTAAGCCTACTCCTGGTCAGGAACACTTCTTCGAAAAAATTGGCACGTTCATCACTCACGAAGATTTTGAGCATTATCGCGACTGTTTTCTGCTTCGGGGTTATGCCGGTACGGGTAAAACTACTCTGGTTGGTACACTGATTAAAGTACTCCCCCGATTTGGCTATAAATCCGTGCTGCTGGCGCCTACGGGCCGGGCCGCTAAGGTAATGTCCAACTACGCTAAAAAACCCGCCCAAACCATTCACCGGAAAATCTACCGGCAGGTAGCTGATCCGGGTTCGGGTACATTAGCATTTCAGCGGCAGAAAAATTACCACGAAGACACGCTGTTTATCGTCGACGAAGCCTCAATGATTTCCGACGAAGCTGATTTTGGTGGCAAAGGATTGCTGACGGATTTAATCGATTTTGTATTTGAAAATCCCGGCAACAAACTGATGCTGGTGGGCGATACAGCTCAGCTACCGCCGGTCGGTCGTGAGTTAAGCCCGGCATTGGATAAGGGATTTCTGGCTAGTTCCTTCGACATGGTCGTTTATGAACAGGAACTGACCGAAGTCATGCGTCAGGACGAAGAGTCAGGTATTCTCTATAACGCAACAGGCCTGCGAATTCTGCTCAGCAACGACGTATCACCCACGCCGAAAGCCGTTGGGTTTGATGCCCTTTTAAGCGACCATGCACCAGTTGAATCAGGGGATATACCGGATATCCGGTTGAATGTTCGGTCGTTCAGCGATATTTATAAAATGCCGCTGACTAAACTCGAAGACGGCATTCGATACGCTTACGACAAATATGGCCGGGAAAACACGGCCATTATCTGCCGCTCGAACAAGACGGCCGTTCAGTATAACCAGTTTGTCCGGCGCATGATCGACCAGTGCGAGGAAGAACTAGACGCGGGCGATATGCTGATGATTGCCCGTAACAACTACACAGTCCTGGAAGAAGATTCGCCAGCCGGATTTCTGGCGAATGGCGAATTCGCTGAGGTGCAGAAGATTCGCAACAAAGAGGAAATGCACGGCTTTCGATTCGCCACGGTTACGCTCCGACTGGTCGATTACGAAGACCAACCCGACTTCGACGCCAAGATTATGCTCGACACGCTTCATTCGCCCGTACCCTCGCTGACGTCTGACCAGTACAAAGCCCTGTACGAGAGTGTGATGAAGGATTATTTCTATATCAAGAGCAAGAAAGAACGCACCGAAGCCATTCGGCGTGACCCTTATCTAAACGCTTTACAGGTGAAATTTGCTTATGCCCTGACGTGCCACAAGGCCCAGGGTGGTCAGTGGAGTGCGGTGTTTGTTGATCAGGGATTTCTGCCCGATGGCCAGGTCAACGACGAGTTTGTGCGCTGGCTCTACACCGCCCTGACGCGGGCCACCGACGAAGCGTTTCTAATGAATTTCAATCCGCAGTTTTTTGAATAAAACTGCTCGGTTTGGCGCAAACAAATGTGCCGTAGGTATCCCAACCTTTATAACCGGTTTGGAACCTACGGCACATTTGTTTGCGCGGAAAGGGACTTTACTATCAACAATGGATCTAACTGATTGAACCAATTTCGACCTCAAATCATTAATAGCCCTTATCTGATTTCCTACTGACTATCTAACTGGACGTATCATGTATTCTTCCAGAAAGGCCTAATTGTGTGTTCATAAAATGATGTGGATAGAATCGGAAAGCATTGCATAAACTACCTATTTCTCCTTCTTCAAGAGTATTTACGTTAGTCTATCCACAAAGATCATATTTCGGCACGTTTCAGTACCATTCGTATTTTTCGTTTAACTTCCCGTTTAATTTCGTTTTTCTTTCGGGCCATTTTTATCCACATCTGCTCATCTTTGGTTTACTATCCACAATATGGAAACATCTGATAATCCATCTGATAACAACTATATTAAAAATCTTAGGGAAGGTATTCAAAACAAGTATACACAGTATCATCAGACAGATCGGGATCGATTTCCTGATTTTGAATACAATACCAACCGGGCAAACTACATCCCCCTTCGCGCATCCTTTGAAGAAGAATTTTTTGTGACGCAGGGGCTGGACCGCGCAACAAAAACTATTCGTATTCCCAGCGTCAGTACACTGGCTCAGCTGTTCACTGATGATGGCTATATGCCCAATAAGAAGTTACTAGAAACCTGCCTATTATATGCAAAGCGCCCTCTGGTGATTTCTGGAAGTCAGCTCGGCTCTGCACCAGAGCACCTAGAAAAAGGGCCGGTAAAAAAACCGGTAAAGCTGTTTGCCGGTGGTTTTGCTCTTTTACTATGTGTGGGTATTCTGTTTGTTGCTGGTCGGCGTTTTTTTGTCTCAGTTCCTAGTGGATTGATTATTAATCGACCTACCGCTAATAGCACTGTGCAACAGGAATTAGTTGTTCAGGGCAGTGTAGCGAATGCAAAAACCGTATGGCTCGCGGTTCACTACAAAAAGGGGTTTCAGTACTGGATCCAACCGTCTGTTAACGTACAGGCAGATGGATCATGGTTTGGTGTCGTCTATGTCGGTGAAGTGAGCAGCGAATATGCAGGGTTACCATTCGAGATACGAGCCTTTATTAATCCCACTAAAGAATTAAAAAATGGGCAAATACATCACGCATGGCCCGACGCAGAACTCAGCTCAGAGGTAGTAGAGGTAATCAGACGATAACAAATCGGTCTAAGTGGCTGTTATTTCTACGTTTATTCACACACGGACGAGTATGGAAAATGCGGATCAGACCGCTGACAGTAATGAGATAAACGCTTTACGGGAGGGAATAAAGAGTAAATATCAAGTATACCACACCCTTGATAAAGAACGATTCCCAGCCATAGAGTATAACACGAGCCGGTCTAATTATGAGCCACTTCGGTTGTCTTTTGAAGAAGAGTTTTATGTGGTCCGGAGAATTAACCGGCTCAGCAATAACCTCCATATTCCCAGCACTTACACCCTGGCGCTGATTTTTAATGATGACAATTACCTGCCAAACAAAAAAATTCTCAACACCTGCCGTTCATATGCCGAAGGGAAATCGCAATTGGTGGCTGATGAGGTTACTCGGGGTAAACATATCCGTGAGATTAAGGCTGGCAGGGTATTGTGGATAGTAGGGCCTGTACTGCTAATAGGCTTAGCCATCTATATTGCCAGTAATTACCTGATGCCAGCATCGACCCCAAATGGATTAATTATAACCAAACCCAATCATAGACAAACAGTTCCCCGTTTTTTAACAATCGAAGGGAAAGTATCGAATGCGGATACAGTGTGGCTTGTAGTACATCCGATAGGATGGGACAGAAGTTACCCTGCTCCCGTGGGATGGCACAAATTTTACGTACAACCCCCAATTACTGTCGATGAAAACGGCATATGGAAGGGGCAAATCTATATTGGCAGCGCTGATAAGGGAGATATCGGTGTACGCTCACAAATCCGGGCGTTTGTCAATTTGGATAAAAAATACAGAGTACTAGGCGATTACGAGCGATACGTATTTAGTTCATGGCCCAAAGCCGAACTGTCGACACAAGCTATAGAAGTAGTTAGGGGACCTGATAATAATTAACACATAACTATGTCCATCGAATGGATTATGAGCGCCTGCATTGGCGTGGGGTTAGCTGCCGGCTGCGGCTTCCGGATATTTGTTCCCTTACTGATTGCCAGTGCGGCTACTAAATTCGGTTATATCGGTACTATGGAAGGGTTTGAATGGCTGGGCAGTTGGTCAGCGCTGTTAGGCCTTTCGGTGGCAACGGTACTGGAGATTGGCGCGTATTACATTCCCTGGCTCGATAACCTGCTCGATACCATTGCCACCCCCGCTTCTATTCTGGCGGGAACACTGCTCAGTACGTCGTTCTTACACATCGACAATCCGGTATTACACTGGGGATTAGGGCTAATGCTTGGTGGTAGTTCGGCGGGTATTGTTCAGGCGGGAACAAGTTTGCTACGCTTGGGTTCAACAGCAACGACTGGAGGAGTAGCTAATCCGATTGTTGCCACCGGCGAAAATATAGCCTCGTTTGGCCTATCGCTGTTTTCGCTTTTCCTGCCTCTGATTGCCATTGTCGTCATTTTTGTCGTACTCCTATTTATCCTTAGCCGACTGATTGCCCGGCGGAAAATCTGGTTTACCCGTCCGGCCAATAAGCCTTCGGGTGGGCCAATCAGTCAGTTTCCGCGGAGCAGTAATGGGAGGCATTAAAAACGTTTGAGCCGGATTGCGTAGTGATCCGGCTCAAACGTCAAATCTCCCAAACTGGTTTTATAACCCAGCTACTGTGCGCTGTACGAAAGCGGTTAATTCAGCGCCGGTCAGCATATTTTGCGACAGCAACGCCAGGTCATATACCTGCTTCACCAGCGCCTGTTGCGTATTAGTATCGGTTTCGGCCAGGATTTTACCAATAAGCGGATGGTTAGCATTAACCACCACATTATAAGTTACCGGCAGATTACCGTAAAACGACTGCTCACCCGACAGCGCCGACATATCTTTCATCCGACGCATAAACTCCGGCCACGTAATTGTAACGGGTAGCTCGTCAGTTGGCTGGGCTTCCACGCTCACGTTGAGCATCTTATTATCCAGCACCTGTTCGAATACTTCTTTTAGCTTCGTTTGATCAGTTTCCGATAGCACGCTTTCAGTTGCCAGGCCAGTATCAATCAGTTTATCGAGCGTATCCGCATCCACGCGTACGAAATGCACTTTTTCGAGCTTAGACTCAAGGGCGTTAATGAAGTGTGCATCAATAACATTATCCATCAACAAAACGCCGTACCCCCGCCGACGCGCCGATTCTACGTAACTGTGCTGCTGTTTTGGATCAGTCGTATACAGATATACTACGGTGCCGTTTTTATCGGTTTGGGTCGCCTGGACTTTCTCACGGTACTCATCCAGCGTCGCAAAAACGCCTTCGGTATCTTTGAACAGGACAAAGTTTTTGGCTTTCTCCCAGAATTTCTCGTCGCTTAGAATGCCGTACTTGATGAACAGGCCAATGTCATCGAATTTTTCTTCAAACGCTTTTCGGTCGGCATTGAACAGGTCGTTCAGCTTATCGGCGACTTTACGGGTGATATAGCCGTTGATTTTCTTAACATTAGCGTCGGCCTGAAGGAACGACCGCGACACGTTAAGCGGAATATCGGGCGAGTCGATGACGCCATGAAGCATCATCAGGAAATCAGGCACGACGTCCTTTACCTCGTCGGTAATGAACACCTGCCGGCTGTAAAGCTGAATCTTCTCACGCTGGAACCGCAGTTCGTTTTTGATGCGTGGGAAGTACAGAATACCCGTCAGGTTAAACGGATAATCGACGTTAAGATGAATCCAGAACAGCGGTTCTTCACTCATTGGATACAGCTCCCGATAGAAGTTTTTGTAATCCTCATCGGTCAGTTCCGACGGCGACTTCGTCCAGATCGGCGTTGTATTATTGACAACTTTCCCATCGAACTCAACCGGTACGGGCAGGAACCGGGCGTACTTATCCAGAATACCCTGCAAACGACTTTTATTCAGAAATTCTTCTGAGTCAGGAGCAATGTGTAGAATAATGTCTGTGCCGCGTTCAGCGCGTTCGGCGGGGGTTAGTTCAAACTCGGTCGAGCCGTCACACACCCAGCGGGCTGCTTCGGCACCATCGCGATATGATTTCGTAACGATCTCTACTTTCTCGGCGACCATAAACGCCGAATAAAAGCCTAAACCAAAGTGACCGATAATCTGGCCTTTATCGTCGGTTTTGTCTTTGTATTTTTCCAGAAAATCCGACGCGCCAGAGAAGGCAATCTGATTAATGTATTTTTTAATCTCATCGGCCGTCATCCCAATGCCGTTATCGCTGACGGTAATGGTTTTCGCTTCCTCATCCAGCGAAACGGTTACTTTCAAATCACCCAGTTCACCACCAAATTCGCCGAACGACGCTAACTGACGCAGTTTTTGCGTCGCGTCGATGGCGTTCGAAACCAATTCACGGAGAAAAATTTCGTGATCAGAATACAAGAATTTTTTAATGATTGGGAAGATATTCTCTGTATGGATTGAAATCTGCCCTTTTTCGTTCTGTACGGCTTCCATAGTTTAGTATAAAATGAAATAATCGAATCTATAGCTGGGCAGTCGTCAAATCCTGTTCCAGTACGCCCAAAACTGACATATTGACAGAGCAAATCAGTATCCGATTTGACTTTGACTTAAACGCCAGCCTCTCCCTAGTTTACTTTTTCCAGGCATTCAGCAGACGCCGGACGATGATAATTTCGCCGATGTGATAGGCGTTATGATCACCTATCAATATTGCTTCACGGAGTAAATTCTGGCCATTACCATGGGCAAACGGACCATACAAATCTTGCTTGGGATCATTCAGCAGTGCAATAAAAGCATCCCGATCCTGCCGAATCTGGTCCAGAGCCTGCTGCCACGCTCCCTCATCCGGAGGAGCTATTTCTTTCGACCAATAACCAGCTGGCCAGGGCGGTGACTGGTGAGACGGATCACGAGAAAATTCGAGAATATCCCATTGCACAATCCGAATATGATCGACCAATTGCCAGATGCTATAGGGAAGATTATCCGGTTTCACACCTCTCAATTCGGCGGGAAGATCCTTTACCGCGTCGTCAAACGATTGATGTGCATTACTGTCGGTTAACAAGGATATAAGTTGCTTACGAACGGCTGAGTTTATACCGTCCACTGTTTGATTTTCCTGAGCCATGCTGCTTCTGTTTAGGTTATCCTTGAATGAACAGGGAGAAGCGACCAATTGTTAAGGGGCTATATGACAGCAACGCCTTACACTGACATTTCCCTCAGCGAGCTGGATACGCTTCGTCAGCAACCTGATACGGCCGTAATAGATGTACGTGATGAGTGGGAATTTGAGGAATTTAACCTCGGTGGAATAAACATTCCGCTTCCCGATATACGCACCCGAAAAGCTGAACTTCTCCCCTACGATACATTGATTGTTATCTGCACAAATGGCGTCCGCAGCCGGGTCGCAGCCAAAGATTTACGTCGTCAGTCAGAGTTTGATCAGAAAACGCTTTACCATTTGCATGGTGGCATTATTGAAGCGGAAGTTTAATATAGTAACGAGGGTTTCTATCCACGTTACTACGTCACAATCGTAAAGCCGGGCTTAGCTGCCTGTTTTTCGACGTGCGGTAAGTTAATCTGTAAAATATCGTGGACATTCACTCGAATTAGTTGGCTTAACTGGTTTAGTGGCAAATCATTACGCTCCAGGCCAAACGGTTCTTCGATCTCTTCGCCAATCATTTCCAGTCCAACCAGCACGTACGACGTTAGAATAACAACCGGAATGGTCAGGTAACCAAACGCAGTTACGACTGTGAAGGGCAGCAGAACGACGTAGAGCATGATAAATAGTTTGATAAACAGCATGTACGAAAACGGAATTGGCGTGCTTTTAATCCGTTCGCAAACGCCACAAACGTCCATTAACGAGGTCAGATACTGATTCAGATTGATGTGCTGCGATTCGGAAATCTTCCCGTCGCGGTAAAGCGCTTCAGTTTTCACCCAAAGCTGATTGGAAACGCCCGCCGGTTTGTGGTCAAAATGGCTAAGGTCGCGCCGTTCGCCTTCTTCTACAATGTCAAGTTCGTCCATCCCCGGATTATCCCGCAGGTGATTCTTCAAGGCGAATGGAAAGTTCGAGATGGCTTTGGCAAAAAATGCGCGGCTGGTCTGATCACCTTCCGGCAATACCGCATTGAAAAAAATGGCCAGATTCCGGCAATTATTGACAAGCGTACCCCAAGACTGCCGCCCTTCGTAGAACCGGTCGTAAGCCGTGTTAGTACGAAAAATCAGCAGCAAGCTGAGCAGAATACCAATCGCTCCCAAAAAGGGAGCGGGCGTATCTTTCAGCCGTATATCCATAAAATGCATCTCGGCTACGGTAACCGCCGTTACATAAATACCCACTACCACCAGTCGACGCATGAGCGCCTTAGCGGTGGGGCCCGTATGAAAATGCCAGATGGACGGTAGGATACCTTTATTCTTGTAGAGAATCATTGGTTCGTTAAGTGGTCACCGGACCGCCGGTTCGGTCAATAGTCGACAGCTTTTAGTTTACGATAATAAGTAATTATCCCCTTTGTATCTAATCGCCAAACAAACACGCGCTAGATTAGCTGTTGGGTTCACCGCATCACTTAACCGCAATTTACCTTAAACTGTTATGGTTCCAGTGAAAACTCGTTTAGCAGCCCCAATTAAGTAGATATCCTCAAAGCTTCCTTCAGGCTTAGGAATAAATGATATGCGTAGATTCCCGCCTATTGTACGAATAGCTACCGGACTAGCCATAGCCAACTGTTGGTGTGCTACCAATGCTACCGCCGTTACACCAGTTCCGCACGAATAGGTTTCATCTTCAACACCTCGCTCGTACGTCCTGACAAATAGGGTGTTAGCATCAACAGATTGAGCAAAATTGACGTTTGTTCCACCCGGCTGAAATGGCGCACTATAGCGAATAGCACGACCTTCGCTAACTACATCAAGCGACTCCAGATCATCGACAAACCGGACGACGTGTGGAGAGCCCGTATTGAGAAACGTTAGCCCATCACGGTCTTCAGGGGCCGTAACGTCGCTCATTTTCAAAAAGATTTCATCATCACCTACTTTGGCAAGGTGTTCGCCATCCACAGCCAGAAACCGAGTTTCGCTTTCGAACAAACCCAAATCATGAGCAAACCGGACGATGCAACGACCACCGTTACCACACATGCTTCCTTCGGCTCCGTCGGCATTGAAATAAATCATCCGAAAGTCGTATTCCGGATCATTCCGCAATAAAATTAACCCGTCGGCACCAATGCCAAATCGACGGTGGCACAGAAGCTCAACCAACGCCTGATCAGAAGCGGGAAAGGTTTCCGAACGATCATCGATCATCACAAAATCATTGCCCGTACCCTGGTATTTGAAGAAATCAACTTTCATGATTTATGGAGTTATAAGACACAAAAAAAGCCACCTTCGCAGGCAGCTTTTGAGGTTTTTTGCGCTTAATAGCAATTAAGCCGCTACAGTTGCCTTTGGTTTGCGCTCCTTAATACGAGCAGCCTTACCCTGACGACCACGGAGATAGAACAACCGGGCCCGGCGAACTTTACCAAGACGAACCACTTCAATTTTGTCGATGTTCGGCGACAGAACCGGGAAAATCCGTTCTACACCGACGCCGTTCGATACTTTGCGAACAGTGAACGTTTCGCCACCGCTGCTTGGGTTCCGGCGTTGAATTACCGTGCCCGTAAATACCTGAATACGTTCCTTATTTCCTTCGCGGATTTTGACGTGTACGTTCACCGTATCGCCGGCCCGGAATGTGGGCAACTCGGCGCGCCGTTGCGCGTTATCTGCCTCCACTAATTTTATTAACTCGCTCATGACTGTATATGATCGCCAGATAAGAATTTGCGAAATGAGCCGCAAAGATAGTAAACTTCTCGGTCGTTAAAAATACTTTTGCAAAATTACGCTGCCTAACCACTACTCCCTCATGAAAATTTTGAGCGTTGATCAGATCCGCGCCCTCGATCAGGCTACTATTCAACACGAACCGATTGCTCCCATAAATCTGATGGAACGGGCCTCGCTGGCCTTTGTCGTTTGGTTTGTTGAACGATTTCCAGCGTCGACGCCTGTTAAAATATTTTGCGGCTTAGGCAATAACGGGGGCGACGGCCTGGCCATTGCCCGGCTGTTGCTGGAACGCTCCTATAACATTGATGTGCGCGTAGTTCGGTATGCGCCCCGGGAGTCGGACGATTTTATGCATAATCACCGTCGGCTTAAGCTGATCACCGAGAAAGTCAGCTACATCGAATCGGCCAGCGACATTCCGGCGCTTCGGCATAATGAAGTGATTATCGATGCCATCCTAGGTTCGGGCTTATCTCGCCCAACGGAAGGGCTGGTTAAAACAACGATTGAAAGCATTAACCGTGCTCCGGCCAGAGTAGTATCGGTGGATATTGCTAGTGGATTATATACAGATAAACCCAACGGCTCTGATGATGTGATCGTTAAGCCAGACTATACGGTTAGCTTCCAGCTGCCCAAATTAGCCTTTGTGTTACCGAAAAATGCGCCTTATGTGGGCGATTGGCACATCGTTGACATCAACCTGTTGAAGCGATTTATCGATCAGGCGCAGACTCCATACTTCTTTACCCAACCGAACGAAGCCCGACTCCTGCTCCGTAAACGTGATCGGTTTTCCAATAAGGGTTCGTACGGACACGCGTTGCTCCTGGCGGGTAGTTACGGGAAGATCGGCGCGGCTGTACTGGCAGCGCGGGCCTGTCTGCGGTCGGGTGTAGGATTGCTGACGGTTCAGATACCGCGTTGTGGCTATGCCGTTATGCAAAGCGTTGTTCCTGAAGCTATGTGCCTCCCCGACCGTAACGAATACGTTTTGACAGGCAGTGCTCAGGATACCGGCGGTAGTTCAGAAGCGCCATCACCAACCGATTATGCTACCTTAGGCATTGGCCCTGGCGTTGGCAAATCCCCCGAAACGCTGGCCATGCTTCGGACTTTATTACCCATGCTGAAGAAGCCGATTGTGGTTGATGCTGATGCCTTAAACCTCCTATCTGAAAATAAAGACCTACTCAAAAAACTACCCGCCAACAGTATTCTGACTCCGCACCCAAAAGAATTTGAGCGACTCACCAAGAAATGGAAAGACGACTACGAGAAACTGGACATCCTGCGTGATTTTGCCCGAAAATATAACATCGTAGTTGTGTTAAAAGGCGCTTTTTCGGCGGTTGCGACTCCTCATGGTGAGGTTCATTTCAATTCGACGGGCAATCCAGGATTAAGTACGGGCGGTACGGGCGACGTGTTAACGGGTATATTAACCGCCTTATTAGCACAGGGATACGACCCTATTGAAGCCGCCGTATTAGGTGTCTTCGAACACGGGCTGGCGGGCGACCGAGTTGCTAAACAGCGCGGCCCGATCGGAATGGTCGCATCGGACGTAATTGACGCGCTGCGCTGGCAATAACCCCCTGATTTAGTAGCGTCAGATGTTTATTAAACGGTCTGTTATTTTGTGACGGACAGGCCATATTATAGTCCAAATAAATCAGAAACAGGAAGCAAATGGGCGTGATGCGTAGTTATACGTGTCAACAGATTCCGGGTTTTTGCGCAATTGGCAACCGAATTCGCCTGCTACCTTTGCCCTATCTTCTATCCGTACGTTAAATTCACCATGAAACCAACATCCCACCGTCACTGGACCGTTAGCCGTTCTGGCTCGCGTCCCCGATTCACCCTTACTCCAACCACCGCCTTAGCTGGTTTGACGCTTGTACTGCTTAGCTACATCGTTTTCCACGTCATTTATCCGCTTATAGCTAAAGGGTTACTGTGGTAGCAAATGGATAATGGACAATGAATAACGCAAAAGAAGTCAGTGCGGTATTCATTGTCCATTATCCAATTTTTCTACTTGCTCATTAATTGATACGTCGCGAAGGCAGCTACGTAGGCCAGCGTCATCATGTATACCAATTGAACGGCAGGCCACTTCCAGCTTTTAGTTTCGCGCTGCGTTGCCGCTAAGGTACTCATGCACATCATGGCGAAGACATAGAAAATCAGGAGTGAAAATGCCAGCGCTGGGGTGTACATAGGACCACCCGTAGCCGGGTTACGTTCCTGGCGAAGTCGTTCCCGAATGGTTACGCCAGCATCATCGGCCCCATCGCCAATACTATAAATAGTTGACATGGTGCCAACGAACACTTCGCGGGCCGCGAAGGAACTGAGCAGCGCAATACCAATTTTCCAGTCGTAGCCCAGCGGCCGAATAACTGGTTCGATGAAATGCCCAAACAGACCAGCGTAGGAAGCTTCGAGCCGTTCGGACGCAATGCGATTTTGGAGTTGGTCGGCTGGTAACGTTGTATTTTGCTGTCGAACGTGGGTTTCGGCCTGGTCCATAGCATCACCAGGGCCGTAGCTGGCCAACACCCAGAGAATGATGGAAATGGCCAGGATAACCCGTCCTGCTTCCCACACAAACGCACGCACGCTTTCCCAGACCGTTAACCCGACGTGATTCCAACGCGGCAGTTTGAACGTGGGCAGTTCCATGATAAAGAAACTGCGTTCTTTAGACCGTAAGACCAATTTAAGTACATAAGCTGCCAGCAAAGCACTTATTAATCCCAGCAAATACAAGCCCATCAGCGCCAAGCCTTGAATATTAAATATGCCCAATACCCGCTGACTCGGCACAACCAACGCAATCAGAATGGTGTAAATGGGTAACCGAGCTGAGCAACTCATCAGGGGTGTCACCAGAATCGTAATGAGCCGGTCACGTCGGGTGCCGATGCTACGGGCAGCCATAATAGCGGGCACCGCGCAGGCTACTCCCGAAATCAGTGGCACCACGCTCCGGCCATTTAACCCAAATTTGCGCATGATGCGATCCATAATGACCATCACCCGCGACATATAACCGGACTCCTCCAGGAGAGCAACCAGCAAAAACAGGAAAGCGATTTGGGGAATAAAGACCAAAATCCCGCCTATACCCGCTAAGATACCATCGGTCAGCAGGTCAGTGAGTGGGCCCGCAGGAAGACTTTCCTTCAGTCGGCCATTAAGCCAGGCCACGCCATCGTCGATGCCATCCATAAATGGCTGCGCCCAGGCGAAAATGGCTTGAAAAATCAAGAGCAGAATAAAGGCAAAAATGGCGTACCCCCAAACCGGGTGCAGTAGAATTCGGTCGAGTTTCTGGCTCCAGGTAGGTTGGTTGGTTGGGCGGCCATCCGCAACGACCTCGCTAACTATGGCAGCAATCCGTTTGTAGCGCGTGATGGTTTCGCCCGCCTGGAACGTGGGTTCGCTGAATTGGTATTTATCGATTAGCGTGTCCAGACCAGCTCGCTGAGGCTGATTCAAAAACGAGAAACCGTCGTGCTGGATCACGTATTGCAACGCGAGGTAATTATTGGCCAGTTGATATTGCGTTTTAGTGTCCGTAATCAGCCCATCTAATTCAGCCGCCGGATCAAAAAATAAGTGAGCGGCCAGCGAAGGCGTCTGAAGTTGACCTTCCACGGCCTTTCGGAGCATTGCTAATCCTTCTCCGGTACGTGCGTTAATTCGAACGACTGGCACACCTAACCGCATGGCTAACTTTACCGCATTAACCTCTTTATGCTCCTGATGCGCTACGTCCAGCATATTCAGGGCCAGCACGGTCGGCACTCCCAAGTCGGCTATTTGTGTAAATAAGAGTAAGTTGCGGTGTAGGTTCGATGCATCGACAACGACGATTGCTACATCGGGATAATCCGGGTGAGCTGGATTAGCCAGAATATCGGTAACCACCTGTTCATCCAATGATTTAGGATAAATCGAATAAACACCCGGCAGGTCGACAACGGTAGCGGTCTTCTGCGTATCCATGGCCCATGAGCCTGATTTCTTATCGACGGTAACACCGGGGAAGTTACCGGTTTTCTGACGCAGGCCCGTCAGTTGATTAAACAACGACGATTTTCCAGCATTAGGATTGCCCACCAGGGCGATTACAGGAGATGATTTCAAGGTAGTTTTATGGGTTAAGGCTTAAGGCTTAGGGTTGGCTGACGCATACATATTGCTTATACCTCAGCTAATCCTAAGCCTAATCACAACCCCTTAATTATCAATCAGAATCGTAGCGGCTTCGGACTTGCGCATAGCCAGACAATAGCCCGACACGTTCAGGCAAATTGGGTCGCCCAGCGGGGCTTTCCCCTGCAAACAGATCTCAGCGCCGGGCAGGCAGCCCATTTCAAGCAGTTTCAACGACATGTGTTGATCACTGAACGATTGAATGGTGGCCCGTTCCCCAATGCGGAGGTCGGCTACCGTGCGCTTACTCTGATGATTTGTTACCGTTGCCAATTGTCGTCGCGATGCTTATTTAGATTCAATTTAATTAACGCAAGATTACGGCAGAAAATTTCGGAATGCAAGGTGGCTTTTGACAAAATGTAGCGAGTGTCGGCTACCAAGCCTTTATGAGGCTAAGTCCCAAGCAAACCGCAGAATCGTAGCGGCAATTACCAATAGGAAAAAGATACGGATAAACTGGTTGCCCTTCAAAATGGCTAGTCGTGCGCCCAGAAAGGCTCCGGATAGATTGGCCAGCGCCATCGGGAAAGCAACTGAATAAAGGATTAACCCTTTACTGGCGAAGAAAAAGGTGCAGGCCAGATTCGTCGACGCGTTCACCAGTTTGGCGTGGGCGCTGGCTTTCAGAAAATCGAAGCCAATGAGGGCAATAAAGCTCAGCACTAGAAAACTACCCGTTCCCGGCCCGAAAAACCCATCATAAAAACCAATAATCGCACCCATTAGTATCATACGCACCCGTTGCTGTCGTTCCGGTATCGCCCGCTGAATCGCTTGACCGAAGTCTTTTTTCGCTAGCGTATATAGAAATACAGCGCTGAGTATCACTAGCGCCAGTGGTTTCATAAAGCTGTTTGGCACCTGCGTAAGCGTCCAGGCTCCTAGCCATGAAGCGCCGAACGCAATCCCGATCATCGGCCCAATGAATCGGCCTACCACTGCCACTCGTCGGCTATACTGCCAGGCTCCCATCAGACTTCCCGACAACGACGGAATTTTGGTGGTTCCGATTAAGGTTGGCACGGAATATTGCGGTAGCGTAAATAGTATGGCAGGCGTCTGAATCAGTCCACCACCGCCGATAATAGCGTCTATAAAGCCGGCCAGAAACGAAAAACCGCAGAGGGTTAAAATTGTACTGTACTCCATTATAGGTTGTGGCACCTCTGAAACCGGCACCACAGTCAAATTGCAAAAGTAAAGCAAAGATTGTAGAATGAGTTTTGTAAGTTACCTCTCCTTTTCTCCGCTCTTCCTTTCCTCATTTCCTGCTTCCGATGTAAATTTGCAGGTCAAAACCGGATAGTATGGCAGAATCCTTACGGCAGTTGAATGCATTAATGCGGAAGGAATTTCTGCTGGAATGGCGGCAGCGGTATGCGCTCAACGGCATGTTACTCTATATCGTCGGAGCCGTGTTTGTCTGTTATCTGAGCTTTAACGCTCGGCGCGGCCAATTAACACCGATTGTCTGGAACACCCTTTTCTGGATTATTCAATTATTTACGGCGATCAACGCCATTGCCAAGAGCTTCGTGCAGGAGCGGGCCGGGCGGCAGTTATACTATTACACACTAACCAGCCCCCAGTTGATTATCCTAGCCAAAATTCTGTATAACACGGTATTAATGTTGGCGCTGGCGCTTTTAGGCTTTAGTGTCTATGGCTTTGTGCTGGGTAATCCGGTGGCCGATATACTGCTGTACGTCCTGACGTTGATTCTGGGTGCCATTGGTTTTGCGGCCTCTCTGACACTGGTGTCAGGAATTGCCAGCAAAGCTGAAAATCCAGCTACGTTAATGGCCGTGCTAAGTTTTCCGGTTATTCTGCCGTTGTTATTAATGCTGCTGAAACTGTCGAAAAATGCCCTTGATGGTCTAGACCGGAGTATTAGCTGGAATGAGATGGGAACCGTGCTGGCTATTGATGCCATTGTCATTACGCTATCATGGTTGTTGTTTCCGTTCTTGTGGCGAAGCTGATATCAGTTCATGATGTACTATTTACGGTTTACGGGTCAAAGTGCACAGTTAGCGGGCGTACCGATTGTTTTCTACCCGTCCGACCGTGAACTTTAAACTATAAAGCTCAACTCTAAAAATCTCAAACGAATGAAAAATGCCTGGTGGAAAATCTTGGCCGTTCTTATTTTAACGTACGTTGTGTTTCAAGGCTTTCTGGGCGTCGTACCCCGGCAACCCATCCTAAACGAGAGTATCCGAAATGTGTATTTCCACGTTTCTCTCTGGTTTGGAATGATTACTCTAATGCTCACCTCGGCGGTTTATTCAATCCGTTACCTCCGCAACGGTCGGCCCGACGATGATCTGGTGGCCGTCGAGTTTGCCAATACGGCCATTCTGTTCGGTCTGTTGGGTTGCGCTACCGGTTCGTTGTGGGCCAACTTTACCTGGGGTGAACCCTGGCCAAACGATCCCAAATTAAACTGCGTAGCGGTCGGGATGCTGATGTATCTGGCGTACCTGATTCTGCGCGGCTCGTTCGAGGATGAGCAACGACGCGCCCGCATCTCGGCGGTTTATAACATCTTCGCCTTTGCGGTGTTTATTCCACTCATTTTCATTGTGCCCCGCCTGACGGATTCGCTGCATCCGGGCAACGGGGGCAACCCTGCTTTCGGGAAGTATGACATGGACAACAGTATTCGGGTGGTTTTCTATCCGGCTATTATCGGCTTTACCCTGCTGGGCGTCTGGATTACTGAATTGCGAGTGCGGATGCGCCGGGTGAAAGTCATGCTGGAAGAGTAAAAGTCATGCCGCATTCCTGAATGATTCATTGTATTTTTGCGTTATTTTTCAAAGTTATTCCGTATGTCCATGCGACTGTCTTTTTTGACAAAAGCTCCTTTGGCGGCTTTAACCTTACTCAGCCATTCCTTATTTGCCCAACAGCCAGTTTCCAACGGAATTGAGATGGCTGACCGGCTCCGGGCCGACGGCAAAATCTGGGTAGTCGTGGCCGTGGTTGCGGCCGTATTTGCCGGTATTATTCTCTACCTGATTCGGCTTGACCGGCAAATCGGCAAACTGGAAAAGGAAGTCAAGGAAAAATCGTCACCAGCTACGGGTTCAGTTGTAAGTCGTTAACCGACACCGCTATTCGCATTTTGATATAGTAACCACGGAAACAAGTACTAACCATGAAAATTTCTCACATTATCGGTATCGTTGTGATTGCGCTGGCCATCGGCATTATCATTGCCACGGCGGGCGATGCCAGCTCATACGTTACGTTTAAGCAAGCCTCTGCTCTCGCTCAGGATGGCGACGACAAAATGATTCACGTGGTAGGCAAGGTGAAGAAAGACGCTCAAGGCCAGGTCGTGGATGTCCTCTACAACCCCGCCATCGACCCAAACCATTTTGAGTTTACGCTGATCGACAAGGATAACCAGCCGCAACGAGTTGTGTATAACAGCCCCAAACCGCAGGATTTTGAACGCTCTGAGCAGATTGTAGTGATTGGTGCTATGCAGGGTGATCACTTTCAGTGCAACAAAATTCTGCTTAAATGCCCTTCGAAATACCAGGACGGCAAACTCGAAACCACCGAACACGAGGCCAAAACAGCGCAGTTATAAAAGAGCGAAAGAGTGAAAGAGCGAGTGAGCGAATTATTGCTCCGAGCAGCCTTCACTCTTTCACTCTTTCGCTCTTTCAATTATGATACATACGACTATCGGGCAACTCGGCCACTTTCTTATTATTCTGTCGTTTGTTACGGCCCTGGTCGCAACAGTCGCTTATTTCATTTCATCTCTCGGCAGGCGCTCTGTCGCACAGGCAGAGCCAGTTGAAGAGCCCCAGTTAGCCTATGCCGGGGAAGCTAGTTTTGGCGGCAAATCCAGCAAGCGCAAATCCAAACCCGTTGCTCAGGTCTCGCTGCCCCCCGCTAAGGATGACTGGCGGACGCTGGCTCGCTGGGCTTTCTATATCCACGCTGTGGCCGTGGTCGGTGTGGGGGTTTGTTTGTACACCATCATATATAACCACTATTTCGAGTATCATTACGCCTGGAGTCACTCATCGCGGGCGTTGCCGGTTCAGTACGTTATATCCTGTTTTTGGGAAGGTCAGGAAGGCTCGTTTCTGCTCTGGCTGTTCTGGGATGCGATGGTGGGATTAGCGCTCATTCGCACCAGCGGACGGCAGTGGGAAGGACCCATGATGACTGTTTTTGCACTCGTACAGGCGTTTTTGGCGTCCATGATTCTGGGCGTTGTTTTCGGCGACACATTCAAATTAGGCTCATCACCGTTTCTGTTGCTAAAGGAAGCCATGCCTGATGCGCCGATTTTCACGGCTGATCCGAATTTCATTCCCAAGGATGGTAACGGCCTTAATCCGCTGCTTCAGAATTACTGGATGGTCATTCACCCGCCGACGCTGTTCCTTGGCTTCGCGCTGGCATTGGTACCATTTGCCTATTGTCTGGCTGGCCTTTGGCGGAACCAACCCCTCGAGTGGATTCGCCCCGCGCTGCCCTGGACGCTCTTCGGAGGTATGGTATTGGGTGTAGGTATCATGATGGGCGGTTACTGGGCTTACGAAACACTTAATTTCGGTGGTTACTGGAACTGGGACCCCGTCGAAAATGCGGTTTACGTCCCCTGGCTGGTAATGGTTGCATCGCTGCATACGATGCTGATTGCTAAGCGCAGCTCGACCGGGCTAAAAACGGCGATTATCTTAACGATCAGCACATTCCTGTTAATTCTGTATTCCACCTTCCTGGCGCGCAGCGGTATCCTTGGAAATGCGTCAGTGCACTCGTTTACGGACTTAGGATTATCAGGTCAGCTGCTAGTCTATTTATTAGCGTTTGTATTCTTATCGATTCTGCTGGCGGCCCGCAAGTGGAAATCCATTCCGGGCGATGAGCAGGAAGCTTCGGTATACACGAAAGAATTCTGGTTATTTATCGGTGCTACCGTCCTATGTCTGTCGGCATTTCAGGTGATTGCCACAACGTCAATTCCGGTCTATAACAAGATTCTGGAAGCCTTCGGCAAGCTGTCGAACCTGGCGCTGCCCGCCGATCAGGTAGCCCATTATACCAAGTTCCAAATCTGGTTCTTTATCGTAGTCGCGCTGTTAACCGGTATCGGGCAATATATGTGGTGGCGCAAAATAGAGGCTAAAAAATGGGATGCACTCACGACGCCCGCTATTTTAACGCTGCTCATTAGTGCGGGGTTAATTGCCTTTGGTTCGGTCAAGAATCCGGTTTACATGGCGTTGCTGGTTGCATCAGTATTCGCACTAATGACCAACGGCACTATTCTGCTGGGTATTATCCGGGGTAATTATCGACTGTCTGGTGGAGCAGTGGCGCACATCGGCATGGCGCTGATGCTGCTGGGCATTCTGTATTCAGCGGGATTTTCAAAAGTGATTTCCCTGAATACCAGTGGCTTACTGATTTCGAAAGAGGATGCCTTCACGAAGGATGATAACAAGGAAAATAAGGAAAATACGCTGCTTTGGCTGAACCAACCCGAACGGATGGGCCAGTACCAGTTGACCTACCGGGGCCAACGAATTGAGGTGCGCGATATGCCAGGTTATATTCCCCGCAAAGACGTTTCAGTGATCGAAGGGGATTTCCACGGCGTTGCCCTGCGCGATATTGAGCAGAACGGCAAAGTATATCACAAGAAAGGTGATACGCTGGCGCTGTATCCCGAAAACACCTATTACGAGGTTGAATACCGCGAACCGGACGGCAAAATCTTCAGCCTATACCCACGGGCGCAGGTTAACGAACGGATGGGCCTGCTGGCATCACCCGATACCCGACACAAACTTGATCGCGACATTTACACTTACGTCAATTCAGTGCCCGATCCTGGGGCTGAAAACAAGTGGGAGAAAACCGAAACTTACAGCGTCGCGATTAAGGACACCTTTTTCCTGAACGACTACGTAGCCATTCTGGATGATGTCGTACGGGCGACTGAGGTTGAAGGCATGGAAATCGGGCCGAACGATGCGGCTGTGAGGGCGCGGGTGCGCGTTCTTGATAAAAATGGCGAACACATTCTTAGCCCCGCTTTTGTGATTAAAAACCGGATGGTAGCGCATCCCGCCGAAATGAGCGACGAGCTGGGTGTGCGGATTCAACTGAACGAAATCGACCCACGCACGGGCAAGTTTACGTTCGCTGTTAACCGGACTCAGCGTGATTACATCGTGATGAAAGCCTTTGAAAAACCACTCATTAACATACTCTGGATTGGTACGCTGGTGGTGATGATTGGCTTCCTGATGGCGATGGTCCGGCGGTATCGTGAGTTCCGGAAAATGAGAGATAAGGTGGAGTTTGATAGCTAAAGTTTATGAAACTTAAACTTTCAGAAATACTCCTACTTTCGGCTGCGGCAGGCTTTCTGATTCTCTGGATTGCCGAGTACCAGCGTACTACATTCGCCGACAGCTATTGGCTACTAATGTTATGTCTGGGCTTTATGTTAGCCTTTCAATATGTTAAAAACCGGCGTCTGGAACGTGAAAAAGCTGTTTCGCCCACCATCAAACAGATGGTCGAAGACCGGAAGAAGAAAGGAAAGAAATGATAAATTATGAATGATGAGTGATGAATTTAAAATGACTAGACTCTCATTTATAATTCACCATTTATCATTTATCATTGCCTATGGAACCTTACGTCCTTTTATTTGGCGCCTTACTCGCTCTGGTGCTGGCTGGCTTCTTTTCGGCGGTCGAGATGGCGTACGTTTCGGTTAACCGGTTGTATTTCGAGCTGCACAGTAAGCAGGGGCCACTGAACGAAAAACTGGTGTCCAGTTTTCTGAGAAATCCGATCCTGTTTATTGGCACAACCCTAACCGGCAATACACTCTTTCTCGTCATTTACACAGTTCTGGGGGTAATGGCCATCAATCCGCTGTTGATGGACCTGTTGCCGGAAGATTGGCACACGCATGAGGCCATATTCATTTCGCTGGAAACCCTGATCCTGACGGTTATCTTCCTGCCTTTGGCCGATTATCTGCCCAAAAGCCTTGCATTGATTCATCCCGACCGCTTTCTGGAAAGACTGGCCGTACCGCTCTGGGTAATTTATAAAACCATTGCGCCCTTGGTTCGGCTGCTGGTGGGTACCGCCCGGTTTTTCATTCGGTATATAATGGGTCGTCGCAATCCCGAAATCCGACCTGTCTTTGGGTTAACTGATCTGAATCATTATCTCCAACAACTTAACCAGAAATCCGATACCGAAGAAACGGTTGAGGTCGATACCCGTATTTTTAACAATGCCATTGAGTTCCGTGATGTGCGGGTACGTGATTGCCTGGTGCCCCGTACAGAAATTGCAGCTGTGGAAGTAGATGATACGGTGGAGGACTTACGCCACGAATTTCAGGAAAGTGGTCACTCTAAGATCGTTGTATATCGCGATACAATTGACGATGTAATCGGTTATTGCCACGCACTGGCGTTATTCCAGAAGCCCGCGACCATTGAAGAAATTATTACGCCGATTATTACAGTCCCCGAAACTATGCCTGCCCAGGATTTACTGCTGCGGTTTCTGTCGGAACGTAAAAGTCTGGCATTAGTGGTCGATGAGTTCGGCGGAACGGCGGGGATTGTGAGCGTTGAAGATATGGTGGAGCAGATTTTCGGTGAAATCCAGGATGAATACGATACCAATGAAGACTGGGTCGAGCAGCAATTAGATGAGCGTACCTGGCTTTTAAGCGCCCGCCACGAAATCAGCGACCTAAACGCCACTTATGGCTGGACAATTCCGGAAGGAGACCAAGCTCCCGCTCGTTACGACACCCTCGGCGGATTGATTCTGGCTACCAACGAAGACTTACCTAAGGTTGGCGACGTGATTGAGTTTTCGCCGTTTACGTTCACGATCCTATCAATGGACGGCACCCGGATTGATACGGTGAAAGTGCATCTGAATAGGGAGTAAATGGGGGCGGGATTCGAGTGATCAGCCAATCAGATAGTCTTAATTCCAGCGTGGATTTACCAGAATAAGTAGTAAAAAGAACAAACCGAGTAATACGCCTGGTATAGCCAGCACTGCCAGCAGAACTTTGGCTCCTGTCATATACTGGTGCGTCTGTAGCCAGTAGCTTCCTCCTAAAATAGCCGCCAAGACCCCCAATATAAAGAACCATAATCCTCCGTTAAACGACGAAACGGAGCCATCGCCTAACCCTTCGAAAAAGAAATAAAGCACGACCAAAGCTATCACAGCATCGGTACCCCATAAAATCCAGAAAAAATTCATACCTCATAAATCGTTTGAAAACTGCCCACTCGGGCTATATGATTATCAGGCGCTAAGTTGGCATTTTTGAACAGCGAAAGCGATTAAGAGTTAGTAATTGGTAAGTCCGCGTTAACAGCGAGTAGATTTAGCGGGATTTCTCACACCTATTGATGCACTGGTAATCTTAATACCATCCAGTAATTATAAAAATGGTCGTTCTATTGTAATTTTACCAATTCGTTTGACCAACTACTACCTAGCTCTTGAATCTTCCTGCCGATCATATTCGTCTTCTTTTTGGCCTGAAAATGCGCCAGTTACGACTCGACAAAGGATTGTCAGTCAGCGAATTAGCCCAGAAAGCTAGCTTGTCTGTTTCCTACGTAACGGAGATTGAGAAGGGCCGCAAATACCCCAAGGCAGACAAAATAGCGGCACTGGCTGATGCCATGCAGGTCGATTACGACACGCTGGTATCTCTGAAACTGAGCAAAAAGCTGGAACCTATTTCTGACCTCCTCCGCTCTAAGTTTCTGACCGAAGTACCACTCGAACTTTTCGGCATTGACCCGTCAGATCTGCTTGAACTTCTGGCCGAAGCACCCGCCAAAGTCAGCGCAATGATTCGCACATTTATGGACATTGCGCTCAGTTACAACATGAGTGTCGAGCGGCTATACCTGACTATGTTGCGGTCGTATCAGGAGCTACTTGATAATTACTTTCCCGATATCGAAGCTGATGCCGACCGATTCTTTACCGAATTTGCCCCCACGCCAAACCAACCTGTAGGCGAAGCGTTACTGGCTAATTTGCTAAAAACTCGCTACGAAGTTCACATTGAACAGTTTGACCCTTTAAGCCAGCCTGAATTAACATCGCTACGATCAGTCTACCGACCCGAACATCGTCGATTATACCTCAACGCTGGTCTATCGACTGAGCAGCGGGCATTTATTCTGGCGCGGGAAGTTGGCTTCCAGTTTATGCAATTGAAGAATCGGCCTTATACCTATTCATGGGTAGAGGCTGAGTCGTTCGAGCAGATTCTGAATAATTATAAGGCGTCGTATTTTGCCGGGGCTATTCTGATTCGCCGGGAAACACTTGTGGCTAAACTAAGTGAATTATTCGCCCAACCAGTCTGGAGTAACGAAGCTTTTCTACAACTCATTACCGATTTCAATTCAACGCCGGAGCGGTTCTTTTACCGGCTCAGCAACGTGCTACCGAGTCAGTTCGGCATCGACCAGTTATTTTTCTACCGATTTAACCATACTCCCGGCCAAACCACATTTCAGCTTACCAAAGAAATGCACCTTTCGCGGCAGCAGGGGCCCCGTGGAATTGTGGATGAGCATTTCTGTCGGCGTTGGATTGCCTGGACTATTTTGCAGGAGCTTCAGTTCATTCAGCAGAACAAAGGATTCGACGGTACGCTTTGTCAGGCGCAACTTTCCGAATATGCCGATTCGGGGCTTCAATACCTGATTATTTCCGTAGCTCACCCTATTCAGCCGCAGTTTCAGCAGAACATGAGCGTGTCGATGTGTTTCGCCGTTAATGACACGCTGAGACGAAAAATGAACTTCCTGGCTCCGCCGAATGATATTAAAGCTCTACCTGATATTCCGTTTCGAGTGGTTAACCAGACCTGCGAACGATGCGGCATTTTCGACTGCCGCGAACGTGTAGCTGCCCCTATTGTCCTTCAAAAGAAACGCCAGTTCGAAGCCACAAAAAAAGCTATGGAAGAATTGAAATGATGCGTGGTGAATTATTTTCTCGCCCTTCATCACTCATCATTCACTAAAGGTACGCTCCTCCACCCAATGCCCGGTACAGACCGACCATTGAAAGAAACTGGGACCGTTTGGTGGTGATTAGTGATAGTTCGGCGTCGAGTACATTACGTTGGGCGGTAATCACTTCCAGATAGGTAGCATAACCGTTGGCAAACAATTCATTCGAGGTAGTGGCCGCCTGCCGCAGTACAGCCACTTCCTGCTGTTGAAGACCGGCTACGTTCCGGTAATTTTCCAGCCCTTTCAAACTGGTCACTACTTCCGAAACTCCCGTCAGAATAGCACGTTGATATGCATAATACGCTTCGCGGCTCTGGGCTACTGACACAGCCAGATTACCCCGTAATGCCCGGCGGTTGAGAATCGGCGCAGCTAGCCCTCCAAAAATACCAAGTGCCAGTGATTGTGGCCTTAGTAGCACTCCCGTCCGGAATGCATTGAAACCTAAGTACGGCGTCAGATTCAGCGACGGTAAGAATTCAGCCTGTGCTACGGCCACATCGACGTTAGCAGCTTCCAACTCACGTTCTGCCTGACGAATATCGGGGCGACGGCGCACCAATTGAGAGGGTATCCCCGCCGACAGCGTACTGGGTAATCCTTGTTTTTCAATCGATGCACCCCGCGCGATTGGTTGCGGATAACGACCTAACAGCGCGTTCAATTGATTTTCTGTTTCGACAATATCCTGCAGCACCCGACCTTCGAGTCCACGTGTATTAAGCAGTTGCGCCCGGAATTGCTGAACGGCCAATTCAGTCACCCGGCCAGCTTCTTTCTGCACCTGCACTAATTCTAGCGCTTTCTGTTGCAGCTCAGCATTTTCACCGATGATTTCCAGTTCACCATCCAGCGCAAGCAGCGAATAATACAGTTGGGCGACATTAGCCGTCAGGGCTGTTACGACCAAATTTCGCCCCTCTTCTGACGCCAGCACCCGGTTGTAAGCCGCCCGGCGCCGATTACGCAATTTCCCCCAAATGTCAACTTCCCACGACGAACGCAAACCCAGGAAATAGTCGGGCGTTGGATTAGGTATCAGGCTTGATCCGGCTATATTGTCCGACAGGTTGGTATCAAAATTACCAACTCCATTAAGGGTATAACGTCCATAGCGATCAACGCTTGCCGTGGCCATCGCATCAACCCGTGGCAGCAATGCTCCCCGACTGATGTTGTAATTAGCCCGCGCCACCTCGACGCGCTGAAGCGCAATTTTCAGATCTGGATTACGGGCCAACGCCGTGTCGATAAGGGCCACCAGTTTTGAGTCGGTGAACAGCGTCCGATGCGGTAATGCCCCAATATTCGTTGAATCTGTGCGGCCTGCATACGATTGGGGGGTAGGTAGTGTAGGAATTGGTGCCGGATTATGCATAATCCGGCACCCGCTCAGACAACTGACAATCAACAGACTGAGTAAGCAAACATATTCTTTAAGATTCCTGAAGAACGGCACCGTTAGCATTAGTTTTGGTGGATATAATGTCCGATTTATCATGATCAGACGGCTTTTTCGAGCCAAATCGCTCGGCGAGTTTGGCAAACAGTATGTACAATCCAGGTACCAGCACCAGCCCGAATATGGTACCAATTAACATGCCACCCGCAGCGGCTGTACCGATGGATCGGTTACCAAGTGCTCCAGCTCCCGACGCAATACAGAGTGGGATCAGGCCGGCAATAAAAGCCAGCGAAGTCATCAGAATCGGGCGAAGTCGGGAAACGGCCCCGTCAATGGCAGCTTTCAAAATGGGCGCTCCCTCCTGCTGCCGCTGGTTGGCAAATTCCACGATTAGAATGGCGTTTTTCCCCAGTAGCCCAATTAGCATAACCAGCGACACCTGGGCATAGATGTTATTTTGCAGACCTGCCAGTTGCAGACATAGGAACGAACCGAAAATACCGGCGGGTAACGATAGCAAAACCGATAGCGGCAAAAACAGGCTTTCGTATTGCGCCACCAGCAGCAGATACACAAATAACAGACAGATTGCAAAGATGAACACGGCTTGATCACCTGACAGTACCTCCTCCCGCGACATACCCGACCAGGCAAACGAGTACCCTTTCGGTAAGGCTTTATCAGCTACTTCCTGCACCGCGCGCAACGCATCGCCACTACTGTAACCCGGCGCAGCATCGCCGTTCATCAGGGCCGACATATACATATTGAAACGGGTGATCTGCTCCGGCCCGTAGACGCGCTGGAGGCTAACGAAGTTGGAGTAGGGCACCATTTCTCCATCTTTATTTTTGACCCGCAGGCTTAGTACGTCTTCCGGTTTAGACCGGTATTCGGGCGAGGCCTGCACCATGACTTTGTACATCTGCCCGAACCGGATAAAGTTAGATGCATAATAGCTCCCCAGCAGCGTTTGTAAGGTACTCATTGCGTTATCAATGGAGACGCCTTTCTGAGCCGCTTTGTCCTGATCGACCTGCAACAAATATTGCGGGAAACTGGGGTCGAAGCTGGTGAACGCGCTCCCGATTTCGGGCCGTTTTTTCAGAGCTGCAATGAAATCGTCGCCTACCTTTTTCAGTTTCTGGAGATCGCCGGTACCGGTCCGGTCGAGCAACCGCAGCTCGAAACCGCTCGCATTACCGAATCCCGGTACGGTGGGTGGCGGGAAAAACTGAATGCTGGCATCCTGTACATTCCGAGTTTTTTCGCCTAGTTCGGTCATGACATTATCCAGCGTCTGACTGCGTTCGTCCCAGTTTTTGAGGTTAATCATCCCCATCCCGTACGAAGCGCCAACGCCGTCGGTCATCAGACTATATCCTGCCAGCATCGACACGTTTTCGACGGCCTCCATCTTCGACGCAATCTGTTGAATTCGGTCCAGTACATCCTCTGTCCGCTTGAGCGTTGCGCCTACTGGCGTAGTAACGCTCACGTAGATCATACCCTGGTCTTCAGTTGGAATGAAGCCGCCTGGTAAAATCGAGTTAACGCCCCAGGTGCCACCGGCAAACAGCAACAGCATGGCTATGGTGACCACACCCCGACTAGCCACCCGCTTCAATAACCGCTGATAGCGTCCTGTTAACGCGTCGAATCCTTGGTTGAAGTGGGCGAAAAAACGCCCCAACAGGCCCGTTGCCACATGATCGTGCGTCGGGCGGAGTAGTAGAGCACAAAGCGCCGGAGTAAGCGTCACCGCGTTAATACCCGAAATCACAATGGCTACGGCTAGTGTCAGCGAGAATTGTCGGTAGAAAATTCCAACCGGCCCCGACATAAAGGCCACGGGAATAAACACCGCCGACATAACCAGCGTAATGGCAATCAGCGCTCCACTGATTTCGCCCATGGCGGCAAACGTAGCGGCCTTCGGTGGTAAGCCTTCCTCACTCATTTTAGTGTGCACTGCTTCGACCACTACAATGGCATTATCGACCACAATCCCAATCGCCAGTACCAGCGCAAAAAGTGTTAGCAGGTTAATTGAGAAGCCTATTGTACTCATGAACGCAAATGCGCCCACCAGTGCCACCGGCACAGCCAACGCACAAATCAACGTTGAGCGCCAGTCCTGCAAGAATAGAAACACGACCAGAAACACCAGTACGAAGGCTTCCATCAGAGTCCGGATCACCTCGTGAATCGACGCATCCAGAAACCGCGATACGTCGTAGGCGAAGTTGTAGGTCATGCCAGACGGGAAATTCGTTTTCTTCAGTTCCGCCATCCGCGCCTTCACGTTGTTGATCACCTCGCGGGCGTTGGAACCGGGCCGCTGCTTGAGCATGATCGACGCCGAGGGGCGCCCATCGGTTTTGGACAACACATCGTAGTCGAGCGAGCCGAATTCAATGTCAGCCACGTCTTTCAGCCGTAGAATCGACCCGTCGGATTCAGCCCGCAGTACGAGGTTTTCATACTGTTTGGGATCAAAGAATTTTCCACTGTACCGCAGTACATATTGGAGCATCTGAGGGCTGCGGTCGGCGCTCTCGCCCGCTTTTCCGGGAGCGGCCTCCACGTTTTGCTGGCGGATCGCACCGATCACCTCGTCGGGGGAAACACCCAGCGCCGTCAGACGATCGGGTTTGAGCCAGACCCGCATGGAGTACTCCCGCGAACCCATAATATCAACAAAGCCAACGCCATCGATCCGCTTGAGTTCGGCCAGTACGTTGATATCAGCGAAGTTGTAAATAAACTTTTCGTCGACGCTCGGATCATCGCTGAAGATATTGAGGTACAGCAGCATACTGTTTACCTCTTTCTCCGTCGAAACCCCAGCTTTGATTACTTCTTCGGGCAATTCGTCCAGCACCGTCGTCACACGGTTCTGCACACTCATAGCCGCCAGGTCGGGGTCGGTATCGACGTTAAAAAATACCTGTATCAGCGTTGTACCGTCGTTCCCCGACACGGAGTTCATGTAGACCATGCCCGGCACGCCGTTGATGGCTCGCTCCAGCGGCATGGCTACTGCTTTAGTGGCTACTTCTGCATTAGCCCCGGTGTACTTAGCGGTTACCGTTACAGATGGGGGTACAATATCGGGGAACTGCGTCACAGGCAGACCCAGCAGCGCTAGTACACCCAAGAGGACAATTAAAACCGAAATAACCGCCGACAGTAAAGGGCGCTTAATGAATATATCGAACATGAGATAAAGCGGTAAACCAAATCACTGCTGGGCCAGCGTAGGTTGGGTTGAGACACTATCGGTAGAAACAGGCTCTGGAATAATCTGATCCCCATCGCGAACGTTCTGAATACCTTCATAAACCACCCGGTCACCGGGTTCGAGCCCCGACCGGACGATGTAGTTCAGGCCAACGCGGGCTTGCGGCACGAAACTCCGTGATTTCACTTTGTTCGCCTTATCGACGACGTACACATAGTTTTTATCCTGCACTTCGAACACGGCTTTCTGCGGTACCAGCAACGCATCACCCACAACGCTTGGTAGTCGAATTTTACCCGACGAACCGTGTTTCAGCATGTGTTGTGGATTAGGGAATCGTGCCCGGAAGGCTATTGTACCAGATTCTTCTTCGAACACGCTCTCCATCGTTTCAATCCGACCTTTGTGGGGATACGTAGTCTCGTCGGCCAACATCATTTCGACCTCCTGCCCATTTTCCCCAACCAGTTCCCGATGCTTTTTCAGGAAGCCTAAGTATTCCTTTTCCGATACGTCGAAGTAGGCGAATACCTCATGAATATCAGAAACCTCTGTCAGCAGCGCGCCTTCTTCGATCAGGCTGCCGATCTTGAACGGAATCCGGTTGATGACGCCATCGAAAGGAGCCCGAATACTGGCATGAGCCAGCCGGAGCGAGGCAGTCGACTGAGCCGACTGCGCCTGTGCGATCTGGGCGTGTGCCGCATCGAGTTTAGCTTTAGCCAATTCCAATTCGGAAGGCGATACAATCTTTTTATCGACCAACAGCTTCACCCGACCTACTTCGACCTCGGCTGTTTTGGCTTCTGCTGTAGCACTACGTAAGGCTGCGCGAGCCTTATCCAACTCAACCCGGTATTCAGCCGCGTTCAGGCTAAACAGCAGTTGCCCCTTCCGAACGGTCTGCCCCTCGTCGACGTGGATTTTCTCCAGAAATCCAGACACACGAGCCCGAATCTCGACATTCCGAACGGCTTCCAGCGTAGTTACATAATCACGCTGAAGCGTAGTCGATTTCCGGCTTAGCTGGACAACAGGCAACTTAAGTTTTTCAGGTTGCTCGGTTTTTGTATCGCTGCCCGAACAGCCAATCAACCAAACGCCAGTCAGAAGCGTACTAAGTGTTATTAAATTTTTCATATGGATTTCGGCATTAACTGCCTATAAGCGAACCGGCAGCCAAGGCTGCTGGCTCTTTTTTCGAACTACCCCACCACCTGTCCACGCTGGAACAGGGCGACGAGATAACGTTGAACAAATGATTGGGTTCAAGACGTTGCGAAAGGCCATGTCTGGTTAATGCGTCGTTTGGCAAACAACACCCCGCCAGATTAAAAAAGGCTTAAGCAGACCTTAGAAAGTCCTTAGTAAAATGAATTATATCGCAGCCGCAGGCTCCATGAGCGCTGATTAGTTGACAGCGGGAAAATGAGTAAGGAATGGCGGCCAAGATTAGTGTCCATCAGGCCAACTCTATTGGCTGTGGCAACAACCAGCGCGCACTAGTTCCAGCGGATTTATAGTCTCGGGGGAGGTGCATTGATTTCTGGTACATAGGCTGGAATATGCTCAGGCCAGAAATGCATATTACCCGTAGTCAGGTACTGGACGGTGGGCAGTAAAGGGGCAAAAACAAATAGTTGAAAAAAATCGTAATCCTGTTGCAGTTCAGTGAGTTCCGATTCTTCATCGGGATCATTATGTTCGGGAACGGCATCGCCCAATCCAAGCCATTCTTCCAGTATGAATTCACTAAGGCTGTTAATTTTGTTGACCGATAGATCATGCCCAGTGATAGTCCGGCAGGTTAGGCACGACGTATCCCGCACTGGCACGCTCAAATTAATGGCGCTAAACGCCATTAGCAGGCAGAGCAGTCGATACAGCCAAAAGTTATATTGCCGTTTATTCATATCGTTCAGAAACCAAATGTAAACCGGCTGAGCTATAAACTCAACTATTTTCATACCAGTCTGTTACGAAACTTGGATAAAGATAACACTTTCAACGATAGATTAAATTTAGATTAAAATAGAAAAGGCCATTTATGACTTTTTTCAGAATTGACCAGCTTCATCCACACCTAATTCATATACAAAAATGGTATGAAGGCGCTTTCCCAATAACCGAACGACGCCATTTTGACGATCTGCTGGCGCTTCTCTCCGACCCCGACATGTACTTATGTGCCTTGCTTGACACGGACCAGCTCATTGGATTTATCCTGTACTGGCAGTGGCCCGATTTTCTTTTCGTCGAGCATTTTGTCATCGATCCTGATCAGCGGGGAAAGCAGTATGGTCAGCAAGTTCTGGCCCAATTGCTGAAACTTGACAGTCCATATTATATACTGGAAGTCGAGCGGCCGGAAGATGATATCAGCCAACGCCGGGTTCGGTTTTACGAACGTCAGGGTTTTACGCTGAATCTTTATGATTATTGGCAGCCCCCCTACCAGCCGGGCATGGTAGCCGTGCCAATGCGATTAATGTCGATTCCGGCGATCACTCATGCGCAAGATTTTGAGCGATTTAGTAAGTTAATCAAAACGCGTGTGTATCAGCGGTTTTACTATTGAACAATAAAAACCCCGGTTAACTAGCCTTAACGACCAATTAACCGGGGGATTTCAGAGCTAAATTCTCTATCTACTCGTGTAGTTTACGCGTTCTGCTTCATGCGGATGATGTTCAGCGCGGCACCCGCTTTGAACCACTCAATCTGCCCCTGGTTATACGTATGATTAACCGGGAACTCGTCGGTTGAACCGTCGGCATGGTGCAGTACCACTGTCAGTGGTACGCCAGGCGCAAACGTAGTCAGACCGTCGATATCGATGGTGTCATCTTCCTGAATTTTGTCGTAATCAGCTGGATTAGCAAACGTTAAGGCCAGCATACCTTGCTTTTTAAGGTTCGTTTCGTGAATCCGGGCGAACGACCGCACCAGAATAGCCCGAACACCGAGGAAGCGAGGCTCCATAGCCGCGTGTTCGCGGGAAGATCCCTCGCCGTAGTTTTCATCACCCACCACGATCGAACCGATGCCAGCCGCTTTGTAAGCCCGCTGAACGGCTGGTACTTCACCGTATTCACCGGTCAGTTGGTTTTTCACGGTGTTGGTCTTCTCATTGTAGAAGTTCACCGCACCAATCAGCATGTTATTCGAGATATTATCCAGGTGACCACGGTATTTCAGCCACGGACCCGCCATCGAAATGTGGTCAGTCGTACACTTCCCTTTCGCTTTGATCAGCAGTTTCAAGCCCTTAATGTCGGTACCTTCCCAAGCCGCGAACGGAGCCAGCAGTTGTAGCCGGTCAGACGTTGGACTCACGATTACCTGCACACCCGAACCATCTTCAGCAGGCGCCTGATAACCAGCATCGTCAACGGCATAACCCTTAACTGGCTGTTCGATACCCGCTGGTTCATCGAGTTTCACCTGCTCACCATCTTCGTTGGTCAGCGTATCGGTCATTGGGTTGAACGTCAAGTCACCCGCAATAGCCAGTGCGGTCACGATTTCGGGCGAAGCCACAAATGCGTGGGTGCTGGCGTTACCATCGTTCCGCTTAGCGAAGTTCCGGTTAAACGAGGTAATGATCGAGTTTTTGCGCGTCGGATCGTCCATATGTCGCGCCCACTGCCCAATGCAAGGTCCGCAGGCATTCGCCAGAACGACACCACCAATTTCTTCAAACGTATCGAGCAGACCATCGCGCTCGGCCGTAAACCGAACCAGTTCTGAACCGGGCGTTACCGTAAATTCAGCTTTGGTTTTCAGATGCTTAGCCGTTGCCTGCGCTGCTACCGACGCCGAACGGGTCATGTCTTCGTAGCTCGAGTTGGTACACGAACCGATCAGGCCAACTTCCAGTTTGGCAGGCCAGTTGTTTTCTTTCACCGCTTTGGCGAAGTTCGACAGCGGCCAGGCCAGGTCGGGCGTGAACGGACCATTGATGTGCGGCTCCAGTTCGCTTAGATCAATTTCGATGAGTTGATCGTAATAAGAAGCAGGATCAGCATACACTTCATCGTCGGAGCGCAAGTGTTCTTTCACTGCGTCGGCGGCTTCAGCAATATCAGCCCGACTAGTGGCTTTCAGGTAGTTAGCCATTTTCTCATCATAAGCGAAGATCGAAGTCGTTGCTCCGATTTCGGCGCCCATGTTACAGATGGTGCCTTTACCCGTAGCCGACAGACTTTCAGCGCCTTCGCCGAAATATTCCACGATGCAGCCCGTGCCCCCTTTTACGGTCAGGATACCCGCTACACGCAGAATTACGTCTTTAGCCGATGCCCAGCCGCTTAATTTACCGGTCAGTTTTACGCCGATAAGTTTCGGCATTTTCAATTCCCAGGCCAGCCCCGCCATTACGTCGCAGGCATCCGCGCCCCCAACCCCAATGGCAATCATTCCCAGACCACCCGCGTTCGGCGTGTGCGAATCCGTACCGATCATCATGCCACCCGGAAACGCGTAGTTTTCAATTACCACCTGGTGGATAATCCCCGCGCCGGGTTTCCAGAAACCGATACCGTATTTATTAGAAATAGATGACAGAAAGTCGTATACTTCTTTGTTTTTGCTTTTCGCAATGTCCAGGTCCTGCTCCGCTCCTACTTCGGCCTGAATCAGGTGGTCGCAGTGAACTGTTGATGGAACCGCAACTTTTGGCCGGCCGGCCTGCATGAATTGCAACAGCGCCATCTGGGCCGTGGCATCCTGCATGGCTACGCGATCAGGCGCAAAGTCCACGTAGGCTTTTCCGCGCTCAAACGCCTGAGTCGGCGTTCCGGCGAAGAGGTGGCTGTATAAAATCTTTTCCGACAAGGTCAGCGGTTTGCCCACTGCCTGCCGGGCCGCTTCGACGCGCTCGCCGAGATTAGCGTAAACGCGCTGAATCATGTCTAAATCAAAAGCCATAGCAAGTAGGAATAAAACAGTTACTGAAAGGTGTTCTCTTAGAAACAACCAACGAATTCATAAAATGGATTCCGGTTGTAGGGTCAAAATTAGGAGATTCTCTTTCCTTTTGGAAATATTCGTCGGAATAGGCCTCATAATAAGCCTTATATAGAAAAATTAAAAACCAGTGAGTATATTTTAGCGTATAATACAGTACTCAATTAATCGTATTCGTCAGTTCAGCTAAAGTTGAATTGACGGATGCACAGACATTAAGCCATCATGAACAAAAAAAACGCTTTTTTCTCACTTCTCATTTTAGGGGCTTTAGGCCTACCGTTTGTCTCCTGCAAAAAGGATGATAATCCCGTAACCGCAACACCGACCAGTCGCTTTACCGCAACAATCAATGGAGCCGGTGAAAAGCCAACCTCAACCACATCGGCAGCAACGGGTACATTTGTGGGCGTTATAGACGAAACAACCCGCACGTTGAGTTACACTGTAACCTACACCGGTCCGTTCACCTCGTCGCTGACAGCTGGGCACCTGCATCGGGTAACGCCTAATGCCACGAATGGCGTTGGCCCCGTTGAAATACCATTTACCAGCCTAACTTCTCCTATTGTTGGTACCTTCCAACTGGCTAACCAGAATCGGGTTGATAGTATGAAAAATGGTTTTTACTATGCCAATTTACATACCACGATTTATCCCGCTGGCGAAATTCGTGGGGATATAAAGAAACAATAAAAGTAACGCGGGCGGAAACCCCGATTTTCAGATTACGTTCGCGGGTTTCGACGAATATTACTACATAAAAAGGCCAGTACTGCAACAGTACTGGCCTTTTTTGCTTTCTAACTATCCCTTTATCTACGCTACCGAAATGGTTTGTGCAGGCTTATTGGTTTCCGGATTCTTTGGCAGAATCACTTTCAGAACGCCGTCGGTATAACTGGCCGAGATGCTGTCGGTAATAACCTTATCATTGAGTCGGAATGATCGCTCGAACGAACGATTGCTATACTCCTGATACGTGTAATTACCATTGTTTTCAGATTCGGCCGACGGATCGGTACCCTGGTACGAAATCGTCAGTACATCGTCTTTAACGGTCAATTTAACCTTCTCTTTTATCAAAGCCGCTGCGTACAGAGAGATTACGTACTCATTGTCAGTCTCTTCAATATTAACGGGTACCTGATTGAATCCAAAGCCACCGTGACGGCCCATAAATCCACCGAATTTGCCGCGCCCCCAAGGACCACCGAATTTACCCCGGCCCCATGAGCCACAATTACCTTTATTGCTAGCGTCGAATGCTTGTTTGTTATACATGGTTGTGTGTGTTTTACTTGTGTTTACTGAGTTTACTTTCTTGTAGTTTGTTACTGATTAGATTTAACCGATTGAGATAACCCGTTCATAGCTGCGGCTGGGCACGCCTGACCGATAGGTCGGATCGTCGATGGAAATAATGTTCGACGATTGCCAGTCACCGCGCCCCAGTGGTCCATAAGCCCGGCCCCCGAGTAGTCGCGGCCCAACGAATCTGGCCAGCAGGAATAAACCTGCGCCTATCAGCAGGACTTTAACGATAAGGCTTAACAGAAACAAGGCTACTCCGGCAATCAATGCTACCCCAAGGACTCTTCCAAAAATGTTCATGTCGTTTAGTGTTTTTAATGGTTACCAAAAGCTCCGTTTGAAAGGTGACTGCGATTAACGTTTTTCAGCAGTATTCACTTTCTGATTAAGAGCTTTGATTGGGATGACGGAAGAGCCAGGGCTTTTACTTTAACGAATTGTAAAAATTTTCAAGATTTTTTTTCTGAGATGCTCACAATCAGTATCTACGCATATTGTTATTAGACACGCCCGAATGCGTGCCGCCCGATAACAACCTATAAATCAATAATATACACTTCAGCTTAATAAGCTATCGCTCATGAAGAAACTTTACAATCGTTTTGTTAATCAAACTTTATTTACCTGCAATAAATCGTAAGCCAAGGTCGATGGATGCTAGCTGACCATTGTAAGAAAAAGAACCAGAGTATCTGGATTCGGCCCGGTTTGGGAACGTAAAGAAAGGATAATTGCCCGATTGCCACCCGTACTGAAGACGGGCATCAAGACCTAGGTGGGGCGTTAGAAAATAGGTTAAACCAGTAAATAAGGTCCACTCGGATCGGTTAGCTTTCTGGTCAAGATATACCGATAGCTCAGAAATGTTATAACTAAGTTCCTGTTTCAAATAGCTATAGGAAACACCTAGGTAAGGTTTAAGGCGACGATGGCCAAAAAACTGTTGAATGTATGGAGTAATCCCAATCTGTTTAGCTAGTATATTGGTTCGGTAAGCCCTAGCACGTCCAATAGTACCATTACTGTAATAAGTACCCTCCCGGCTTGTTAACCCAATAGGCACATTAACGCCCACCAGTAGATTGTTAGCTGCGAAATACCCAAATCCGGGTGCTACGCGTCGCCGAAAATAATCATCATCCAGAACGTCTATCTTTTTCAAGGCAATTAGATTACTGGTCTCCAGACCTATCAACCAATTCCCCCGCAGTGTCTTAGCTTCCGTAAGGGACTGTGCGAAAGCAAAGTTGGTCAACGCGACCAGAATAAAGATCAGACAATAACTTCTCATAGGTTATTCTTAGTTACCTTCCCTGTAGGATTGAGCCAGCAAAGTATTAATAATATCTCATTTATTGTATCAGCTTTACTTTATGGAAGCGGATCCTTCCACTACGGCATCACCGCTCTTTAAATGGGTATTTTTCCCATAGGAATTAAACAGCCAAAAACGGTTCTTGCAATACATGTCGGGGTAATTAATGGCATTCGGCCCATTAACCCGCCGATTAATGTCATTTACTAGACTCTGTTATTTATGAAACCATCTATGCTATTAGTACTGCTTGCTCTGGGGAGCCAAGCCTTCGGGCAATCTAAGCCCGCTGCCCGCCCGATGGCAAAATCCGGCGAAACCGTCTGGGTGTGCCTCGACCCAATCAAAAAAGACAAGCGTACCCAGTATGAACGCTTTCTGCACGACATTTTCTGGCCGGGAGCAGCCAAACTAAGTCCTGCCGAACAGCAGACCTTCCGTCAGACACGCATCCTGCATCCCACTAAAGCTGAATCAGATGGCTCTTATTCGTACTTTTTCGTGATGGACCCAGTTCTCAAAGGGGCTGATTATAGCATTCCGAACCTACTCACTAAAATGTATGGCAAGGCTAAAGCTACAGAATACAATAAGCTCTACGAAACGGCCCATGCCCGTGAGCAGGTGTGTTATAATGTAACTCAGTCAAAGGATTAGCTTATTCAAATCCAACAGAAGCCTATAGTCTCTTCGTTGTAATCGATGCTTATCATGTATACCAAAAGTTTCTAAGAGAAGCCCCGTCGTGACCGGCGGGCTTTTTTGTTGCAGTAAATGATATGCAGAAGTCTCTTTGTGAGAAAAGCTACATCATCATATGAAATACCTGCTATTCGTTCTACTAAGTGCGTCTTTGGTTAGCTGTTCCTCTTTTATTCCTGTCGAGATTGAAAATGGTAAAGCATTGGGTATTATGCCCATGCAATACGGGCATATTTACTATCAGGGTACTCATAAAGTACAAGGCAGTCGGGAAGATATATTTCGCCAGGTCCGGCGCTGGGCCGCTTTTCGCAGCACGCGCACAATCCACACCAGCGCTTACTCGGCGCTGAAAGTCCCTAATCCCACCCAAGCTCTGTATATCGGCGATAACCTACTAGGTGATGTGATTACTACTGGCACGATTGATCCGATTCTAAGAGGGCCAGGGACTACTTTGTACTGGCCAGCAACCCATTATGCTGTCAGCGTTGAGTGCTACGACGGATCTTACCGAACTACATTGACTAATTTTTATACGTTTGGTCTTACCACCCCTCACTATCTGGACGTGCGGGATAAAGGAGTAAGCCTCAAACAAACCAGGGAGTTTTACCGGCAAATCGACGCTCAGGTAATGGCCTTGATCAGCGAGTTAGAAACGTTTGTCCGGCACGAAGCCGTCAGGGAATAACTGCAGTGTCTTTACTTGGAGGAGAAAAATAAATTATGTTTTTAGGCCTACATATCCTACATAGTGTCTGCTTGACTTATTTGACTTTCTCGACTTACATCTGACTATAAAAGTACTTTTTGACGAGTCCTGGAATCGCTTCGCACCGTCGGTAAAAGACAGGTGGATTTAACTCATCCTACTCAATTCTGGCTATAAAAGGGTGTTCTGGGCTATCTCCGCTTGAGCAGATAACCGGAATTAGCTTTAAAACGAGCACCCGCCTACTGGGCATAAATTTAACGTGATCGATGGCGAGTTGCATTACCAGAAGGTTCATTTAACGCCTGATGCCACTGCTCTTCGAGTTGGTCAATCACTCCCCCGGCTAGATTCCCTGGATGCTCCGAGGAAGCACAAGGATCAATGCTACTCAATAGCTGAATCAGGCTTGCCTGCTCCGACTCATCAGCCGAGTCGATGAAATGACCCGCCATTTGAAGGATGTACTCTTCAAAGACTAGTTTAAAATCAGGATGGGCGTTTATCATTGGGTTAGAGTGTACTTGAAGGGGTTACTGGTCAATAAACAGCTAATCTACCAAACCTGTTTATACCCCTCATTAAAAAAGCGTTACAAAACAAAAGTAAACCGTTAGCAAGGCCAGCAGGCGGTTAAGACAAGTAACTCCTTAGCTTGTTGATTCAGCGTTGACAAGATCTTGGTATGTGTCTCAAGGCGTTGATAGTTTCGCTCGGCAGGCTGTGTCTGATTCATATCCTCAAGCAGGGTTTCCAACTCGCCCTGCATGCGATCCAGTAAAGTGTCTATTTGTTTGATCGTGCACTGGCCCAGCCGCATTTGACTGGTCGGGTCAGCGGCATCAGGCAGACACTGGACAAATCTGGCCAGTAAGTGATAGTAGTGATAGAAGGTGGTAACCGTGCTGATCCAGTCATGGAGCAGGGGTTCAGGATCAAAACCGGCAGGGGGTGGGCTGCTGTTGGTAGGTATTTGCCGCTTCATAGTTGCTTTTGTTGAAGTTTGGCAGGCTTATTTACTTTAGCAATTAAACAAAAATATTACTCTTAGTATATCATATTAGAAAAATATCATTAATAAACTTAGCGTAGACTACAAAAGGCAGTATTCTAACAGGAAGTAATTCGTACTTGTTAGGGATATGAGCAGTTTCAATCCGTTTATACTCTTCACAGATTAAGCACTTTCATTATTCTTTAAAAACGAGTACTTACCTACCTGACTAAACCGGCAAAAGGTCGATATTAGCCTGGGCTAAACACTAATATGACATAGCTATGCTAGATGACGATCTGAATGATAAAAGCCGCGAATGGATGCTGGAGGAAGTCAGAAAGCTGCGGGCAGCTATCCGGGAACATCGTGATAGTAGCGGACATGATTTGTGCTGGCATCATCCTAAATTATGGAATCTGCTTCCAGAAAAGACGTCACCTGATGTGGCGGTTCCACCCTGGCCTCAGTTCATGCGGGGCTGCATTAAATATCGCCAGGCTTTAGAAGAAGAACTGCCAAATGCGCCAGTCGACGAACACGAATCGGGTTAAACTATTCTGGCAATTGCCAGCCGATGCTTTATGGGATATTATGTAAAACCTACACTTCCTACACCGATTGTATCAGGCCTGTGCTGTAATGGAAACAGAGCAACCTTGATAGGGAGTATCCAATAAGGTGAACTAAACAATCGGTTTACCGTGTCCAGATTTCGTAGGTTTCCCCCGAGGATAAAAACACTTTTTTGAACTCAGAAGCACTCAGATCAACCACCGGATTAGCCGGATCAAACTTCTGACGAACCGTTACAATTTTACCCTTATCGTCAACGGCCTGGACAAATCCCGAATGCACGTAAGGGCTGGCCTGCACGGTAGAAGGATCGCTTCCCGACCGACGGATCAAGATCACATCCCCCCGCTTGACCATTCCGCTTGACGTGGCCAACCGGTAGCCCGAATCCATCATAGTGATGGAGTTGGTTTAGTGTCTATAAAAACTACCTATCATAAAAATAGACAGTTTTTACAAGTGGCAGGTGAACTCAAGTCAGAATTTAAACTCTTGTTAGCGAAAGCCATTGATCAGAACTATGCGACTAGGCTAAGAGTATCTCTAGCAGTAGACGGTATAGCTGGTAAGTGTTTTTGGCTTGGTCAGCTCTATTGCTGCGTTAGTGAGATGGTCGAAAAGTCACTTTTTGTTGGTGGTCATAGTAAAGGCCCTATACCAGTTTTTCTGCCCCGACAGTTAACCTCATCAAACAAATCAACGCCTAAGAAAGTCTGCTCCGTTAACCTGGCAAATTAATGCACCATGGACAGTAGCAACATTCGGATTGGTACCTGCGGATTTAACGGCTCCAAAACCGACTACGCTCAACACTTCGCCTGCGTCGAAGTACAACATACTTTTTATCAACCACCTGGGCTTCCCACCCTCGAGCGATGGCGAGCACAAATGCCCGCTCACTTTGAATTTACACTCAAAGCCTGGCAGCTTATTACCCATCAGGCTAAGAGCCCAACTTACAAGCGGTTGAGAGTACAGCTTTCCGAGCAGGAAAAGGCGGAAGCTGGCTTTTTCAAACCGACGGCCATTGTTGATCAGGCCTGGCAGACAACTCAGGCATGTGCCAAGGCGCTCAAAGCAAAAATGGTTCTGTTTCAGTGTCCAGCCAGTTTCACCCAGACGCCGGAGCACATTGGCAATCTGGTCCATTTCTTTAGCCGCATTGATCGGGCCAACTTAACCTTAGGGTGGGAGCCACGAGGAAACTGGGCCCGGGAGGTGATTGAAGAGCTTTGTGAAGCATTAAATCTCTGGCACGTCGTCGACCCTTTTACCACGTCTACAGTGACCCCTGATCACTGCTACTTCCGGTTGCACGGCCGTCAAGGCTGGCGCTACCAGTATGATCCTCAGGAGTTGGCTGAATTAACCGAGCTATTGCCCAATGACCAACCTGCGTATGTTTTCTTTAACAATATCCACATGAAACAGGACGCTCTGCTGTTTAAAAAGATACTTGATACAGAGTTCGTTGACTGAGATGCTTATTGGCCAGCAGCAACATAAGCACTCCTTCTGCGCTCCGGAGTGTGATTGTAGTATTGCCAGTAAGGCCGAATGATATTAGCCAAATAAACGCACAGAGACTGATTATTAACGTTTGATTGCAATAAATCTCCAGGTTTAGCTGAATAAGGAAGCCCCAATGTACTTCACTTTAAAATTGTCATATCTGCGCCGTCGGCATGCTGATTAAGGAAGTCTGTTTTTAACTTATCAATACGAATTGATTCGCCTGCTTTTATAACCGTTTCGATTATTTTGTCACTATGACCTACCTCATCTCCTATCTCCGAATAATAGCTAAAGCGCACAGTTATTGCTGAGTAGATATATCGCGTAGACGCATTGTAAATGGAGAATGAATGAAAGACAGCCGAACCATCCTCTGCTTTCTGCCAGGAAAAATTCTTTAGCACTAAATCTCTTTTGGCATTAGGCCCAGCTGTTGCAGCCTGGCTCAAAACTTCCTTTTGTTTCGCTGCTGGATCGGATTCAGAGGGCGGTGACTTATAAGCTATTCGATAAGTCAGCCACACCACTACTGCACCACTTAAAAAGTATAAGGCAATTTTTAGCCATTTTTTCATATTAGCCGGATTAAGTCAGCGCATAAACCAGCCTAGCTACAGCTCATTTTTTATGCTGTTTATTAATAACTTGATTCATGGGCCAAAAACTCAACAGATTTCATTACCTATGGCCCTAAGCTTATGAGCGAGTATCCAACTCAATTGTCACGGTCTGACTTTAGCAATCTGGTCTTGCAAGCTTCACTACTTTGAAGGCGCGTGCCTTTACCCATCCCAGCCCGGGATGCGAAAGCATTTCGGTTGGCGTCAGTCAATAAGCTGAGATATCTCCGTTGGAGCGGATGGTCAGCTCATCTTCAAAGGAAACAATTACCACGCTGGTGTCTCGAACATTTGGGTGTTCCTTAGAGAAGCGTTGCCTGGCCACTTCCTCACTAATGTTCAAATATGCCTTTCGAGAAGGCTTAGGTGAGATCGAACTGTAGCCCGTAATAATCACCAAGCTGTTGGTGGCCATAAGAAAGCAATTGGTTTACAGGCGTTTTTAGGAAGAGCAAAAATTCCTGATGATTTATTGAAATAGCGATCAATTTACCGGCCCTCTAAGAGACCCTCTTCCTAAGTTAATCTGCGCGTTCTCTAGCAAGGCAAGTTAGCTGAATAAGGAAGCGGCTTTGGCGCCTTTTACCCTACCCATGTCATGAGAGAACACAATCCAGCCCAAAACGCTTTAATTTAATTTATACGTTGGTCTTTATTACAAGTTTTTAGCTTAGGCTCAGCAGCACTTAATAGTGATGGAGAAAGCAGGAACGGCCATAACGAAGTAATCGTGTAAAAGAAAAAACCTGATTATCAATAAATAAACCACAGATCCGTAATCAATTTACGGTATAAGCTGTTCATACCATAACAGCTTTGCTGCGTGCGTGCTAATCGGCAGTCAGATGTCGCAGGAAATGATTGACTATCCGGACGCTGTTTGGACTAGACCGCAACAGATTGATAAGCTCAATAAGATTGCTAATCTATTTGTCTCCAAAGTTTTTAAGTCATCTACCCCTTTTACCCGCCAGAGCCAAGCCCACTGGCTTGAGTTAATACGACTCGTAAGCGATCTAGTTCGGCAGTCGTCGTTGACGGGCCATCGGATCAGTTTTACGGAGGAGGTAAGTATTCAGGACGAAGCCAGGGACATAACCAGTTTACTGGACATGATGCGCCAGTCCGCTCATCTGGTGTCATCAGTGACAGCCGCCCAGCGAGATTTACTATTTCTTTCTCCCCAGTTAAATTATGTGGCTGGGGCAGGTGTAGGCCAGTTTGCCAATGGCTTGTTTTTTAGCTGCCCTCATGGAGACGAGCTTAGTTTTTATATTGGCCATGACCGTATTTATTTTTACCGTCATCTGATGCGGGCCTACCTGGAAGCCAGTCGTCACTTGGCATCACTAGCTGATTCAGACTAAGGTCAGTTAAGAGGGTAGTGATTTTCGCCTGACCAGTTCCAGCAAATGATCTGATAAAGGCCCAAGTGTAATCTTTAGTTGTAATCAAATCTTGTCAATTCATCTTTAATCAAACCAATGTATGCGAATCAATTTCAATGAACTCTTCACGGTTACCGATCAGGTAGTAATTCCTAAGGTTCTAATTAACATTATGAGTGTAATCAAGGGTGGCCCGGAATTGCATCTGGAAAGGGGAAGTTTCACCATTAACGGGGTCGATCCGGTTAGTTGGCAGGGCAAGGACGTGCTAGCAGATCTGCGTCAAACAAGTCAAGGCCAGGAGTATTACATTCACGGCTTGGCGGTAGCGCGGCTCGGGTAGTATACCACTTGCGGGCTCAGCCATTATTGGCTTACTCGGGGCTATGCTTGGTGGTATTATAAAGACCGTTTGGTTGACTTGATGTATTGTTTGCTACACAGTTATCTCTCATCAACCTAAACTCGACCGCACCACTTACCGAATGTACTTCTATAAGTCCGGGCAGGAAGCTTATTTGATTACTAAGTAAGCGACAAAACTATTTCGCCAAGAACATTCCAGGTCGGTTAAGAATATATACGTGGAACACATTCCGGTGGACAATGAAGCTCCCATCAGCTTCATTCCGTCTACTTACATCCCCTGTAATCAGCAAACTACTATACAACTTTATGAATCCGTTTATCAACTTAAAAAAGTCCTCGCAGTATGGAGGCATTGACGAGCATCTGGTTAATATCAACCATATTGTCAGAATTGCAAAAGCAGCCGGTGGCAGTCAGGTATTCACCGTAGCGGGGAGTTTCTTTTGTGATGAGAGTCAGGCTGATATAGCTATGCTGATGATGCCCCTATTTGGTCAAGATATGCGTGCTTTTTCCGACAATTGGCCTGGCAATACGCTATAGCAGGACATGGGGAATGGTCGAGTAGAAAACTAACCTGCTCAAGACCGATGCTAAACTGTTGAAGAAGATTGAGGAGCTGTCCCTGTACAACATTCAGTTAGAGAAAACTAATCAGCAACAGAAAGAAGTCAATAAGCAACCACAAGCTGAAATTGACGAACTCAAACAGCTGGTTATGCAATTAGCGGAAAAGAAGTAATTGATTTCAAGAGAGCCCCGTCGTCACTGATAGGGCTTTTTTTATTACGAACAAAAACGCCAGCCTCATGCTAGGGCTGGCGTTGAAAAAAAAGCATGCTATGATTACACTCATTGGCTTAACACGTTCTAGCGCAAAACGCTTTAAAATAAAAACGCCAGCTTTGTTGTGAGGCTGGTGTTTTTAATTCTATCCACAGCTGATGCGCGGTAGCGCACCATGAAGTACTAATAAGCCAAACATACCCATTTTACACTAACCAATTAGTAGGTACCACCTATATCATCCGAAAAATTTAGTTTGGGTATTTTTATTACTTATTCCTCTCCTTGTGGCAGCAACTCGAACTTATTCTGAACCAATGCCTGATTACATGCCTCAATCTGCTCGGTGATGTGTTCCCGATTGCGCTTGTCGCTGGTCGGTATCTGAGCCAGTGCCTTGAACAACTGATCTTTTCTAGCCGCAACGATTTCTATGGATTAGGCAAGGGCTGGCATATAATTTTTGTCATATTTTTCACCCCGGCGCACAACGGCACAAACCCGGTGAATCAGCTTGTTGCGAACCGCGTTCAAGACTAGCATCGT